>Ga0190359_1000278_pt1 | contig 35445 bp, 46 predicted proteins | sample 48721823_MG_FD_161269 | JGI IMG/M metagenome (GOLD analysis project Ga0190359, IMG submission 161269) | Hydrothermal vent microbial mat bacterial communities from Southern Trench, Guaymas Basin, Mexico - 4872-18-2-3_MG | ecosystem: Environmental > Aquatic > Marine > Hydrothermal vents >... | reverse complement strand
GTAAATATCACCAATGCCAATGCCGTAAGAAAGATGAGTGTCTTTTTCATATTTCCTCCTTTTCATGTTTTTCTGACTTCATTTTCCACCGGATCTTACCAACGACTCAGCTTATGGAATCGTATACAGCCAAATAGCCCAGGCTGTTGCCGGCATCGTCAAAGACTTCTATCTTCTTCACCACGTTTCCGGGAGTATTACCCGCTTCACTGTTTGAAACTCCCAGACTCCCTACCTCAAGGCGGTCGGGGGTGTTGAGGATATCTGTATCACGACGCTTCAATTCGCAATCTGGTGCGGCAGCGCCCGAGCCCAATTCGATCTGGCCATCCGCCCTGAGCCTGTACCGCGGATATAGGTCTCCAGTAACACGCATTTCCGAGAGGTATGCATCGGCTGCGGATGCATCTTCCCATATAATTTTTCCATCTGCAGAGATCTTGAAGTTTCCAGTCAGGGCTAACCTTTTGTTTGTGTTATCCCACGTGAGATCGTCTGATCCAGCAAAGGAGCCATTGTCATTGAACTGGATGCTCTTATCGTTTCCGGCAGGTTGTGTGACATCTTTTGCTACCCAGGATGCGCCGTCATAAACATACCATCCGTCTTCATCTTGCACATAGACTTGCCAACCTTCCCCTGGCGAATAGTAGTGCCAAGCATTTGAAAAATAATGCGCGATCTCATCCTCGTGGCCTGCCCAGTCATCAGTGGCAGTAGCAGTCACGAGATAGGCGTCACCATCAGATGGATTGGCTGGAGGAGTAGTGGCTCTATCTATGACAGACGCCATCACAAGGCAGTCGAGCATCCAAAGTGCCTGATTATGTGTTACTTCCTTCTGTGCCTGATACTGCACTATTTCCGGTAAATCTAGTCTTGTTGTACTCATACAATCGCCTCCGCTACGTAACCTCTCCCTATAAGGTGAGAAATCTGATATATTCTAACCTTGATGCTGCCCTCTTCCTGGACAGACCCAAAATCAGCAATCTGCCAATCTTCCCAGTATCCCACCCAGGTCTGATCCTTGACTTCCAGGAGCCGCACGACTTCATTCGAAGCGTTCAAGATTTCAACCTCGTATTTCTCGAACGCTTCAGACAAAGGCACATCCATGTAATCCCTCCACTCTCCACCTACCCTAGTTCTGCGGGTCCAATTAATGTAGACATCATTGCCCTCCCAATCTCCCCATATATGGACGGGACTGAGAGGATACAGGTTCTTGCCGGTATAGGTGAAAATTTCTTCCTCGGCATCAGCGACTGCTCCTCCAATACTGACTCCCTTGTAGTAGTAGGCAATGCCAATCTGAGATGTTTCCGCCACGATCCTAGATATTAGACTTGAGTTTAACAACACAAACCTCTCACCTGTGTTGTGGTTGCTAGTAGCCCACTCAGTCCCTTTCCTCCCCCGAAGAAGTCGTGTAAGCCTATATCTGTTGCTATCTACCAGCTCAGCGTTCTGGAACTGTACCAGCTCGTCACCCACTATGGCCAGGTTGGCCCAGTTCAAGATGGCCAACTCATTAACGCTCTGTAGCTCCCCACGCAGCAAGGTCACGTCTATGTAATTGGCCTCGTCCCATGTAGTAGTGATGCCATCGGCTAGTGCATTGTTGGTATAACCTACAGTGCCAAGAGGTAAGAGACTCACGAACGAATACGTGTTGCCACCGTCAAAAGAGCGATAGAGGGACGCACCTCGCCATGTTGAATCGCTTGATCCTGCGGCAGCATAGAACATGGGTATGTCATCATTGTCGCTGATGCAATGAGTCTCTATGAGAAAGAGATCAGTCTCAGGCGGGACAGGCGGTTCAACCTGCGGTAATGTATAGTCACCTGTCCCACCACTCACAACACTGTTCCAAGCAGAGGCTGAGTGAGCTACTGCCTCAAACTGCATCATGACGGATTCCGTAACGTCACTGCTAGTTATCTTCACAGTAAAGAGGTCGTCGCCATACTGCAACTGCACAACATCTCCAGGTTCAAGCTCAAGGTATTCAAGCGTCGTCCGAAATCTGAACTTGAGCCTGTTCATCCACTGCACATACAAAGCCATTTCAGAAAGCTGACGAGCAGCGCTTGCAGTCATCGCTGCCGAGACTTCGATCTTTGTAGTTCTTTTAGAAGTCGTGGCCATTCTTATTGTCGATTGTACTGACTCCTGAAAGTCCCGATTAGCGTCAAGGTATGCCACCTGGACAACTGCAGGCAGGCTAGATTCGTCTTCTCGCGAGATCGACAGCAAATCAAAGTCAGTTTCACTCTTGGGCACAAGGTCGTCTTCTGGGATGGTGACAACTGAATCGCTGTCAGTTGGACGAAACTTGAGTTTATCTGATTCAACCATATCAAGCATATAAGCTGCACAGACCTTTTCGACAGCATCTCTAGCGCTTTGTTGCTGGTAGAGCACAAATCCAGTAGCCTGAGCATCTACCAGCGACGTGTCTACCTCATCACCAATGTCTGCATCTTGGGCCAACTCGTCCAGGATGGAGGACACAGAGACTGTGTGCGGGATGATGTTGTCTCCGGATGTGTGCCCATCAGACACCACCTCAAAAGACAAATTGGGGATTCTGTTTCCGTAGTCCTCTAGAAGTAGATTCTCGAATACGACATATGCTAACCCGCGGTATGCAGGGCTGGAACCCGCACCACAATATGCCTGCAGAAGCGGATCGGGCGTCTGTGTCTCCGTGCCCGTGTATACGGTCATCAACTCTTCCAGGTTTTCGCTTGCCGCCACTTCGCTGTCAGATGCCCAAGTAGCTCTGTTGTAAATCAACTTGCCATCAGCCCAGATCCTACGGACCCCGTAAATCGGCCCCTGACATAATGCAACTGCAAAACTACATGTATACCAATAATAAGTGGTTGTCTCAGTATATGAGGACTCATTTTTCCCGCTCCCTACCGAAACCTCACGGGTTTCAGTTCTCACGTGTTCCTGTATATCATCCGCCCAGATGATGTTGCCAGCTACCCTTGCGGTGCCCCATACTTTAGGTATGGGGCGATTATAACTGCTGTCCTGTACAAAGACAGCCTGCGTAAGCCTGCCAACCGTGACCTGACGAGCGGGCAGTTCGGTTTTCTGCATGGACGAACTAAAGAATGAGCCTACACCCCAGCCAATAAAAGCACCGGTCGGCCCCCCAAGTACCGCACCAACTACTGCCCCTGCTGCTGGTATTATAATATCAGTCATCTAGCTGCCTCATTCTGAATACCTTATATATTCTGTTCGCCCATTTGGGGCTTAAGTCGTGTTTTACTACCTTACGCGCAGAATAATATGTATGGACTATGCCATCGCCAACGTAAAAGGCTGCATGCACCGGCCTTTTCTGCAATTTGAACACTATAATATCGCCTGGTTTCATTTGTTCCGGCGACACCTCGTCAGCATGCTCTCTCAGCTTTTTGATCAACATCACCGGGTCACCTATTACCGGATAAGCCCTGTAGTCATCGACCTTTATGCCGAGAGCAGTAGCGACCCCAATAATCAGTCCGATACAATCGCACCCAACGCCCTTCCGGCGAGCCTGATGATGGAACGGAGTGCCTATCCAGTCATGTATCTCTCTTAACAAACGTGATCGCCCCATGCTATGCGTACCTAAGAGCCCTGTCTCTCCCGGGAAGATAAGGCTCACCCCGGAAGTTAATTGCATTAGAAAATTTATCTCTGCACGTTGCCAACCTCTTGTCACAACCAGCGTAGGCCGTATACGACATGCCTTGCTGCAACGTTGTTCTGGGTGGCAGAAACAATGTGATCTTGTGTTCTGATTGGCTCCAGGTGTTGATCTCGCATTCCTCTCCCCCCTGGAGCACCAGCTTACCTTGATTGAACCAACCGTCCGGCTGGTTATTACTCGTGTCATAGAATGCGGTTTGGCTCTCCACGCTTGTTATAGTACCGCTGACCGCATAGCTGGCCAGGTCCACCTTGCATCTTTCGTCTCCGAGCTTAGCTCGGCAGGTTGGAGATGCGACCTCAACCACCGTGGTGTTGGCCAGGGCATCCACGAGCCCTTTCAATTCGACGGTGAACCTGGCTCCATCTACCGATATACCGGCTATTTGTCCCTTTTGGAGCACGACCTTGCCGTTATTAGGCGCAGTCGGGTCCACGAGAAAGACTTCGACCTCAGCATGGTCGTATGTTCCATTGACCAAGTCTTCTAACATCTTCTCATCATACCGGGCTGCACCCTGCATGTCGGCCACGCTTGGCTGGGCGCCTAGCGAGGCCGAGACGGCCGTCGGCGTAAGCCCCGAGGTTGATTCGTAAGTAAGATCGTCGATTACCAGGTCGGTATTGTGGCTTGTGTATCCAAGCTCCTGTCCGCTCCGGAGCTTCACCTTCCAGCACGTACACAGCGTGATCACCTGCTGGTCTATAATATCCTGGATATGCTGAGGTATGCTCCTCATACGCGTATCTCCACCAGCGGTATGGACGGGATAGAGCCAAGATTCACCAGGTCCAGCCTTGCCATGAGCTCGTCGGTGTCAAAGCGCACAGGCACGTCGAACTCAAACGTGGCCGTAATTACTACGCCTTGGGAAGGTGGCGTGTCGAAAGTGATCATACCTGTGGTGTAATCGCACGACCAGCCGGTCGTCTGTTCCTCTCCGTCAAAGAAAATCCTCACAGTGCCACTTACGGGCTTTTTAATGGGCCGGGTTTCCGTGTGATCTCCGTTCGTGTAATTCTTGACGAGCTGAAAATTTGCCTGGTTGCCGTCACCCGTTCCAATATACTCATTGTTGCCTTCATAGTCAGACCAGTCCTTGAACCTGAAGCCGATGGCGCGGCCTTTCACGGCCCTGAAGAACGCAAGAACCTGCTGGTACTCTTCCTTGGTCCGAATGCCACAGCTCACGTCATAACGACTGAGGCCCTCGCCCCACCGGACCGCCCTCTGTTCATGGCCGCTCTTCATTCGCACGACATCTGTCCTGTATTGAGGACCGCCCAGGGCGCCGGAGGAGATATCTTCCGGGAACCTTACTTCGGAGAAGCTCATGTCCATATACCTCCCGATTTGAACGTATTGAGGGTAAAACTCAACTATGTCTCCATCGTCTGCCTTCCATATACTGATGCCCCCATAGCCATGAGACACCGCTTGATCCACGGCCCTGTTGATAGTGACTGGTATACCCATCCAGGCCTCGCGGTGCCCCGCCTGCCACCAGCCTTCAGACTCTCTTACCTTGATGGTTGCCCCTAGCAACATGCCCAAGGCCAGGGCACGGCCATACTCGCAGTACTCCGAGCCGAGCTGGCCGATGTTGTACCAGACATCGCATGAGCTATTACAGCCCACGTAGATTCTCCGCCAGAATCGGCGGTGAACCACGCGGTGCGTGTACTCATACGTGGCGTCCCAGAACCATTGAGGGGCATGTGCCCTGGGTACACTCCAGTCACCGCTTTCGGTATACGTCATGATCTTTGCGATGTCCAAATATCTCGCCAGTGCGCCCAGGTCACACCAACCAAGCCACCACTCCGCATCGTAGTCCGTTCCCGTAATAGCGGGCAAAGCTGCACCTACGAGCTTTCCCTGGGCATGTAGCGCGCGGCTAAGTTGTTTGTAAAAATTCGTGGCTGCATCTTTTACGCTGCTGTCTTGTTGTTCTAGGGTGGCCATGATGCCGTCCCATCCGTCATTTATGCAGATGTCAACCACCTGCTGGACATACTCGTCCGGATGCGTGACTACATACTCGAATATGTCCGAATCTATGTCATCTATCTCAGGGTTGTAGTTATTAATGATAAGCATACAACAGACGCCCCGGCTCTGCAGGAACGACTTGTCATCCGCGTACTCCACAGGTCCCTCCGGATCCTCGGTAGCTGTTGCGCCGCTGGTCTGGCCAGTTATTTGCTTGCCTCCCGCCCAAGAGCCTGTGAGGTTGGTAAGCCTAAGCAGGTCATTGTAGGGGTTGTTGGTGGCCCAGACCACCTGGGCGGTGGCGCCGGTATCTGCCTCCTGGACAGTTTCGCCTTCCTGGTACTGACCTGTGCGATTGTTGATCCCAAGGTATATGCCGCCATCGTTTATATCACCGGGTTCTATGACGCCGTTCTTCCGCCAGAACCAGGCATCAAAGGCTACATAAGCCAGTTTGCCATAGTTGGAGCGGATCTCGCCATTGCCATGTGGGTCAGGCTCAAGAGAGACGTTCCATTTGACGCCCCGATGCAGCACTGCAGGGAATAGAGTGCCTGCGTAGGCCTTAATATTATTCATGGCCTGTTCAGGGCCCAGGTCACCATAGACCATGAGCCGCGGAATAGTATATTCTGTGTGCCTGCGGTCGGGGTTTACGAGCTCTCCTGCCCGCTGTGGCCTGGATGGATATATGGTAAATGCGCCGATGTAATTATTGTTTTCTAGGACCTGGCGCAAGGCTGGGTGCACATCTTCAGGCGCGTTCCAAACAGGATTTCCCCAGTTTTCATACGCACCAAAGGGCCACGCTAATGTCTCCGGAACAGAGACGGGCTCAGATGGTGCGCTGTAGTCATAGAAGGCCAACAACGGCTTCCCCACACCGCGGGGCTCAGGATAATCATAATACCAGTTACCGCTCGAATAACAGTCTTCACCCCACCATTGCCAGCACCCAGGAGCGTCCACGCGGCTGGGCCAGAAATCAGAGCCAAAGTAGAACTGATTGGTGTAGATAGTATACGTGTATTGTGGAATCTCCCAAATGCAGTGCGGATCAGCATAATCTGTGGTATAGCGTTTTGTGTACCCGCCTTCTACATACCGCTTGGTATTGTAGTCATAAATCATTCCTACCCAACAGCCATTGATGCTTCTTATGGTCAGCAACGGGGGCATATCGCAGGATATGGTGATAACTGATGATTCACCATCCGCTGGATGGCGCGTTCTGGTCTGGAATCGTATCCAGTAGGTCTGACCTTGTTCAAATGCATATGGAGTGTCAAGCTCCCACTCGTGCCAGTGCCACGGCCACCAATTGGGACAGTAGCGGGAAATCAGCGTCCAGGGGCCATCGATGCTCGTGCTGACGGAGACGTCCACCACCAGCGGGTAATTGTCACCATATATGTTCCAATACCTCACCTTCATGGTGTGGGCCGTGAACGAGGCATCGGGGACATACCTTATTTTGGTGTCCACCAGGCTGCCGTCTGGATATGTTCCAGCGAGTGCAAACTGCTCCATCCAGGGGTCTTCTTTGTACGTGTAGCCCGTGTCGTGTTCGGACCAGGTCGCGCCACAAAAATTCCGAATAGCGGAATGATAATGCTGGATATCTTGGCTAAAAACCTGGGTGAGCTCGTCATCGGATGCAAAAGTACCGGTGCCATCTGCCAGGATAACGCACGGAAGTACATAGTTATCCACATTGGGCACGATGTCGCGGGTATCGCCGCCGGTCTGGCCATATATGAGCGAGGTGCAGTTGGTGTTTACTGCGTGATCCTGGTTTACCGTGGGAATCGCATAAATACAAAACAGACCGTTACCCGTGTTAAGGGTCTCGAATTTGATCTCGTAGGTGTTGCCGGCCGTCATCTCGTATGGCTGGTCAAATTCTATGGTAAGCCATTCGCGCTCGGGCCACTGCCACCTGGTGTCGTAGTCCTGTGGAGAGATGGTAGTCTGGCATACCTGCGTACCATTTATGCTGATTCTTATCTGGCAGTCATAGCCGAGGTATTTTGACTCGATGCGCATCATGCCTGACCTGTAGAGATTCAGGGTGACCGGGAAGCTGTGAAGCGCTGCCCATAGCCTTATGAGCTTCACCGTGTAGGATCCGCTGGCCTTGATCTTGAGCGTGGTGGTAATAGTTGATGAAAATTGGTTGGCCGGCTCACAACCAAAAAGCGGGAGCCTCCAGGCCCAGGTATCAACAAAGGAATTATCCCACCATTTTCTTGTCTCACCTGATTCCATGTAGGGGAAGATGCCATTATCTGTCCACCAGGGCCGCTCCAATATTGGCGCAGATTCCAAGTTGCTTGCATCTTCGCCGGTTATGGCCATGCTGTGCAAGTTATACGTGTGGTTGACCGGCTCACAATATCCGCTGTCTACGAGCTGTCGTATGGTCGTCCAGCTTGCAAAATCACCCTCCGGCAGTCTCTTTCGCTGACGCCTGGCTATGATGGCGAACCCGCAGGGCAGGTGATTACCAATCATCCACTCAATGGCCTGGACAGAGGTTTCCAGGCCATCATCGAATATTACACATGCGATAGGCGTATCCGGCGTGTAGCTGCCTAAATGCCACTGCACGAATTGTGAGGGCTTGACAAACGTGTAGCCCTGTCCCATCAGGTACTTGACATGATGTTGGAACGCCTCCAGGTCAATCCTGAAGGAGTGCTGCTCGTAGTCGGTCCGTGCTATGCCGTGGTAGCACAGAGTTATGTTGTACTTACCAGCCATACGTGCCGAGGATGTCCCCCTAATAAAAAGAAAAATTATACAGCATATGATGATGCCATACTTGTTATTCATCTGCCGTCACGATTATGCTAAACTCCGACCCTACATAGTCGGATGGAAATGTAAGCGTTATCGAGGTGTAGACCTCGCCTATTCCTTCGATATACTGGTAATTGTACTGTACTGCCACTTCGGTCACTTTATTGTTCACAGTTACCAACACTGCAGGCTTGGTAACAAAGTAGCCTGGGAAAGTAAAGGTCATAGACTGATCTGTAATTGCCAAGACATCGCTGTACGTAATCCTCATGATGTCGACCTCGCTATGGCGGCTGCCATTTGCCCGGCAATTCGAGCCCGTGACAGCTCAAAGGATCTTGCATCCTGGGTCTGGATGTACATATTGATAGTTATGTTTTGATTTTTTGAGGCCTTTACTGGCCTTATCTCCTCCGGGCCTCGTTCACCAAACAGATAACGTCTTCCAGATGCTCCAATGCCGAAGATTGGCTCGGTTATAATTCCCCCTTCTGCAAACCCGAAAATACCCGTTACCCAGCTGAGGGCCGAGCCGACCAGTCCCCCAAGCTTCCCGCTCTCTCCAAAGTCACCAAACAATGCGGACGACAACTTCGAAGCCAAGGCTTCAGCCACCATACGGTCGATAGTAGCTTTAAAGCTATCGACTAGGTTGTCGAACTTACCCTGCATGACATCAAAAAAGAAGTCTGAGAAAGCATCCTGCATATTTCTGGCAGCCTGGATGGCAAACTGATTCATCTCATTCGTAGACTCTTTTATTGACCTGACATCTTTAGCATATGCCTCTGCAAACTTATCGATTTGTTCATCCAATATGGCTTCTCTTTTGCGGGTGTAAAGTTCTTCCAGCTCCGCTGTATCCTTGTTGGCTTTTCGGTATACTTCTTTGGCATGTTCATACCACCGGTCGAGCTGCCAGATTTGGAATTCCGTAGCATCTAGAGTCAGGCGTTTAATGTTCTCCATCACCTGGGCGTGCAGGGTCTCATATGCGGCGAGAGCCCTTGAGTATTCGTCATGAGACGGAACTCCGCCTCCTTTCTCGAGGCCATACATAGTGGCTTTTGCTCGATCCTTTAAATCACTTTTAGCTTTTTTCTTTGCCTGTTCCCTAACCTCTTCGGTAATTTCGAAAATCATGGGGCCTGTCGCCCCGTACCTCTTTTCAGCTTTATCTACCAGGGCCTTTAATTCTTTGAAGTTGGAAGTTGCGAACTCCTTAAAGTCGATAACGCCTTTTTTCCATAAATCGATGGCCTTCATCTGGTATTTTATGACATTCTCGAGATGCGCCAGCCCGCCCAGTAGTACAGCGCCCTTTCTGCCTGCAAGTGCAAGGCCTATAAGGCCATAGTCCAATATAGCTGGGTCATAGCTGATAATGTTCCATATTTGCTTCAGAGCATCTTTTGTTTCTTCGACATACTCCGGGACCTTTTGGCGGATAAGTTCACGGTTATTCTCAAGCCAATGGGCAAGCTCATCGTTGATAGCCTTGAGCTCTTTCTTCAACTCCTCGAAGACTCCTGCCTCCATCACTTCGCGCTCTATTTCGGTAATGTAGCTCTGGAATGCCGCGATAAGACCCTGCCAGTTGTTCATGGCAGAGCGGGCGGCGCCACCAAAGTCACGCTCAAGGCCCTGTGCAATGGCCTGGATGACCCTGTCGATGGAGATGCCGGCCTGTTGGATCTCCTGGACCGACATGCCAAAGGCATCACGCAGGTATTTACGGGCATCGATCCCAACCTCGGCAAGCTGGTTAAGCTCTTCGGCTGACAGCTTCCCCAGGGTCTTCATCTGGCCCAGTGCCCGGGCCACCCTGGGCATGGCATCTTCACCAAAAATCACAGCTACGTTGATTAAGGTTTCTAGCGACTTCCGAGTAGGGTCGAGACCCATCGCTTTCATCATCACGAAAGTGTCAATAACCTTCTCAGTATTGACCGGCATCTCAAGGGCCCACTTGTTCAAGGCCTCAAGCGTCTCTTTCCCTCTGCCTCCGGTTAAGGCATCCAGTTTGAGCTGCATCTGCTCGAAGGATACTGCAGTGTCCAGGAAGCTTTTTGCCAGCCGCGTAATGCCGTAGCCGCCTGCCAGGGTAAGAAATGCCCCGTGGAGGCCGGTAAGCCTGCGTTTGAGCTTTTCCGCCTCTGAAGACATGGCATGGAAAGCCCTGGATGATTCTCGACTGACATCCCTAAAAACCTTCCCCGCCATGTCTACGGCTTCGATTATGATTTCGACCTTGTTTTTCCCAGGCATCTCTGTTGCTCCTCGTTCACCGCAGCCTCGATTATCAGCATCTGCTCCATGATCCGGTTCGGCTGCTCTTGCCAGCCTCCCGAGCAGGGTAGGTGCCCCGCCTTGTAGAAGGCATAGGCCTCTAGAGCAGTGAGGCTCTCTGGCTCCAGCATGCTGACGGGACATCGGTAGATCGGCTCTCCGTCAAGCTCATATATGGGGTGTGGGGCATCTTCATTGCAGAACCTGTGCTTGTCCAGCCCATTTTGCCTGCACTGCATGCAGGAATAGAGCTTTCCCGTGGCGGCCAGCATGGCCGCCAATCTCAGTTTTTTGCTTCGCGCTCCGATACGAAGGTTAGCCTTACGATTTCTCGAAATAGGCCATAAACCTCCGATGAGGGCAGGGGGCGAAGATCAATATCTCCGCACACGGTTTGGATCACTCTTTCCACTACCACGTCATTGTCCTGATCTGGATCCAGCGCCCCTATTTTGATGCCTTCCCGCTTTAGGTCCGCCTTTTCGCCCCAGGTCATCCCCCTGACCTTTATTTCCTTTCCACCCACTTTGACGGTTTTTTGCATTCTGTCCTCCAACTTTTAGCTTATGTGATTTGTATTTGCCATTCGTCATCGCCTGAATCAACCGTGCATAGGCCTGTGAGCTCAAAGATGGAAAGTCCCGCCCTGTCGCCAAGGCGCGCCTCCTGGTACTGAATCTTGGGCGCGCTGATAGCTACGGTATTGCCGGCATCAGAGCCCAGAGTGGCGGAAAGGGCCATAAGAGCCCCGCTCTTCCATTTGCCCAGGAAGTCATAGGTGGCCACCAGCACGTTCTCGGGGTCAAAGGTTATCGTGGGTTTACGCGAGCTGATCATTGCGCTGCGGTGGCCTGACGGCTTATTGATGTCCGGCCGGAGTGTCACCCCGCATCCGGCATCCAGGCTCAGGCTGTCGATCAGAGCGGCGTAAGCGTCGATGCTGAAGTTCGCGCTCAGCAGCACGGGAGGCAGAGTAGTGTTGTAGGAGACACCGCTCAGCATCGCGCCATCCTCCTCTGACCAGTCCGCGCCGGTAAGGGTAAAATGGATAACCCCTGGTTTACCGCTAGCCAGATCCAGCTTGAATGTGCCACGCGCGCCCCATGTCTTGTAGATCTTGCCGTCAATGTAAACGCTAATAGTGACGCTCGGCACATTATCGCTTGCAGGTTTGTACGTAGCGGATGTGTTTGCTACCAGGGTCTCTGAAACCCCGCAGGCCTTGAGCGCATCGGCAAAGGGCAGGGGATCGCCTGGCGTGCCGGTACCTGCCAGGTCCACGTCGAAAGTCACGGTGGCCTGGCGCTTGCCCGGCAGGGATGCCCAGGGGGAGAGGTTGCTCCGTAGCGGATCCCGCTCGTTCACCTCGATGGCAGGCTGAAAATCCACATTGGAGGCCAGAAAGGCGTCGGCTGCCTCCAGGGTCTCAGCAGTGCCCTCTGTAGCCTCTATCTCCACTGCCACCTGTGTTTTTCTGGTCAGCATGGCTTATTCCTCCTTTTCAACATCTTTTTGCTGAAGGTTTTTAGGCTTTTGGCCTCCTGCCTTCGGCCCTGTGGCCTTAGACCCTTGCAGCTTTTCATACTCCTCGCGGGAGATCTCTTTGCCGTCAGATGTGAAGTACCGGGTGACGGCTTGATCCACACTGTCTTCATGATACTTCGTCTTCATTTCAGCCTCCTAAAACGGATACAGGTGTTGCTGGGCCGTCTCATACTCCGCCCCATAGATGCAGGTAGTCGCCGAAAACCATATTGCTCCCTGTCGAACAAGCCGAAATGGGAAGGTCTCAGGGCCAAGGCCGATGGTCTCTCCATATAGGGCATCTCGGATCGCCTCCAGCATGGCGTATACCCCCGGATTCCTGGTTCCACCCCGGCGCGCCTCTGCCTCTGATCGCAGGCTGCGGTCGCAGGCAAGCACGTGGAAGGTCATGCGTTCCACCTTGCGCCGGCCGTGCTCCTCGTAGTCAGAGCCCCCGTAAACTATATAGATAGCAGGAAACAGGGTTATGGCCTTGACCTCCTCCTCGGTTTCCAGCTCACCGCCATAGGTCTTAATGGTACGGACGCCCAGGGACTGCTTAAGCGGCTCCAGGGCGGATATTATCGCATCCTCGACCTGTTCTATGGTGGCCGCCATCAGAAGCCCTCCATGTTATCGCGCGTGAAGATTCGTTCGTTCTGGTCTATATCCACGCTATTGCCCGTAGTTTCTGGGGCCGGTGCGGCCGCTCCCAGGCTGATCTGCCCCGCAGAGACCCTCTCCAGAAAGCGTACGGCGTTCTTGTACCTTTCCAGCCTGTTCTCAGGCACGCTGTCGGCCCTGCGCGAATAGAGGTTGTAAATAGAGATGTCCACGCTGATCTTTCGGATCACGGCAGGCACCGGCTCAAGCGGAAGCGAATAATGTCCCTGGCAGTACGCGTCAATGGTGGCATCGGCATCGGATATTGCCCTTGCAACCATTTCTGTGTCCACCGAGCCAATACCTGTGTCGTCGGTCAGCTGGATGAGGGTGGCCTCATCCAGTTGCTGAAGTATGTCGTCCTGCGTGCAATAGGGCATGAACTCTTACTCCTTAGGCTCGGTTTTCTTCGCCTCCTGGGCGGATATCTTTTCCACCTTCAGCATGGGCTCGGCCTGTAGTATCTCCAGCTCTTTTTTGCTGAAATGGTCATCAGGGTAAATCTTAGGCTCCCGGCTATGGGCTATGCCACATCGGCGGAAACCCTCCTTCATGCTGGTTATACGGATGGGCATGGTTATCTCCTTTCTGGTCTATTGGGTTGTTGGGTCTATTGGGTCTATTGAGTCTGTTGAGTCATTGGGTCGTTGGGGCCCCGACTCACAGACTCACAGACCCGTCGACTCTATCATGCCAGCCACGGCACTACGAGCAGCTTGGCCGTGCCGTACCAGGGGTTGCCCGCACCGCTGGCATCGGTCTGGACCTCAACGATCCTCTTACCCGCTTCTTCCAGGGTGGGGGGAACCACCAGGTGCGTCGGAACGATACCCAGGGGAACTCCCTCATCATTCTTGAAGCTCATCATAGCCGCCCGCGCTGCAGCATAATTGGTGGCATTGAGAGTATCCTTGCTGGCATATGCCATTTGCCAGAAGCCAAAGCCCACGTTCTTGCGGTCGTCTACCCCGTAGCGAAACTTCCGCCTCATGAAGACATTCTCGTCGTCTGGCCGGTCCATTGCTACGAACTGGGGCTCCTTCCTGACCTGGAGAATCAAGGGCTTGACGGGGCGGCTCAAATCCAGAAGGTACCAAGCGGTGCCGGACCCGCCGCCAGAGTTGGATACGCTTGCGCCGGCTACCGGGTGGTCTGTGTCGAAGAAATACTGCCCATCATAGCAGAGAGTGGAAAAACCAGCGGCGAGGAGACTGAATACCAGAATGTCGCGGTGCTGCTTGGCAGCTGCGCCCAGGCCCTGAACCATAGGCGTATAGACGCCAATCTGGTCGTCCTCGATGTCGTCGCGGTCCACCTCTATGGTTGCCTCGTAGTTCTTGTTGACGATCTCGTAGGAGAACGCGCTAAGATCCTTTATCGCCCGCTCACCGACCCATTCCTTCATCATGGGGAAGTCGCCAAGCCACTTGTAATCCACGCTACGGCCGGCAGATGGTGCGCGCATGGCAACGGTCTCCCACATGGTGGGGGCACCGTCGAACGCCTGCCGGAAGATGGTTGAAAAGGACTTATATATGCCCTGTAATGTCGCCTGATTTATAATCATTGCCTACCTCCTTGTCTGGTTTGTCCGGTGTAATGCCTATGCTATTTCTACCCATACGCCGTCGGAGTCCACGCCAATACATTTACCGGCTACTATGTTGTTTGATCCTCCGGCAGATGCGACTGTTTCATCGTCTTCTACATAGACGTTTCCGCCGATATGAGCGATGGTAACAGCATTGCTGGCCGAATTCTTAAACTTGAACGCCTTTTTTCTGCGTACCAGGACGGTTTTATCGCCATTTGCCCCTGAGCCGTTATCCACGTATTCCTCTGCCCGGCCCATCACCACCAGGTTGGCAGCGTCTGCCGCAGGAACCGCGTAGCCAGAAGCATTCTTTGCCACCATGCCGCCGGCGTAGATGACGGTGCTTGCTGCCACCTGCAGCTCTATGGACTCTCCGTCCCTCATAGGGGTTTTTTTATCTGCGCTAAGTGCCATTTTTTACCTCCTTGTCTGGTCTATTGAGTCGTTGGGTGATTGAGTCTATTGGGTCCATTGAGTCGTTGGGTCCGTCGGGTCTATTGAGTCATTGGGTCTATTGGGTCGTGGCACTCATGGACTCTCGACTCACAGACCTTCGACTCATGGACTCACGGACTCATTGACCCATTGACTCATTGGGTCCGTACTTCTTCCAGGTTTCATCGTCGATACCGAGCATCTTGTTGATGCTCATCTGGACTTCATCCAGCCCATCTTTTTTGTCCCTGGCAGGCTTTAATCCCTCAACGGGCACCACGCTTCCGGCAGGCCTGGAAAGGACGATCTTTTCGAACTGCTCGGGGCTCTTTTCTGCGAGCTCCCGCCCCCATGCATCCAGTTCTTCCGGCGAGGTCTTGCCTTCCTTAAGTGCCCTCTCAACGAGGTCATCCTGCTTCATCTTGGCGATGGTGCGTTTGAGCTCGGCAACCTCCTGGCTTAGTTTCTGTGCCACTCCAGCCGGTGCCTTCAGCTCTTCGATCTTTGCAAGTACCGCTTCTTTTCCTGCCTCTTGTTCCACGCCAAGGGCATCCAACACCTCCTTGCAGGCAACCACCTCTTTGCCTTCAAGCTCTTTGTTCTTTGCCACCACGGCCTCTACGGCCTCCATCACCTTGTCTTCGCCGGCATCATCTGCCAGCCCCAAAAGCTTGCGGATCTTCGTAATCATCTTTGCCTCCTTCTTGAATTTTCCTATGCCAAACTTTTTCCTGAACCTGTCCAGCCGCGCATTGATGATTGCGCGTTCCTCGGACGTGTATTGCCTTTGGTTGTCCTTCTGCCCCCAGTAGCTTGCAGCGGCCCGGGTCTGATCGGCATCGGGGCAAGGGTACCGGTAGTTGACCGGATCCAGCCACTGGTCATCGGGCACATCCGCCCACTCCGAGGGCTTGGTCACGTGGCCTCCTTCCTTGATGCCGATTCCATATTTGCGGGAACGCTCCCGCTGCGCAGCCCTTGCCTCCTCGCGGCTAAGTTTTCCAACGATGGGCCGTAGCTGATTGATCTTAGGAAGATTGGTAAGCGCGACGTTTTTAATCTTTATCACCTTCCGGCCCTCTTTGGTGATCCAGAAAACCGGCGAAAAATATCGGTATTCCTTGTCCTTGAGGTATTCCTTCGCCCGCTCCGTCCATTCTACCACTGCCCAAAGCCCACCCTTGCCTCGGTCTATTAGTCGCTTGATCCATCCTGCCGCAGGGGCCTGGATGTCCTTGAGAGTTTGATGTTCGTAGTCTATGACCATGTCGTTGCCGCGGCGGCGGAACTCTGCGACAATAGAGGCAATGGATTGCTCGTCGACATACGCCGGGGGCTCTCCCTCGATGTCGATTCTGCCATAAGGCAGCAGTTGAAACTCACTGGGTATATCTTTAACTTCCTTAAGAATTTCTATTATCATACCGATCCTCCCGTAATGTAGTCGGCCAGGGCCTCGCGGATTTCTTCCCAGTCCTCCTCCTGGACCATCAGGAAGGGACGGGCCGGGATATCGCCCCAGGGGAGCCTCGCGGTGCGCTTGTGCTCCCGGACCTTGACTTTCTTTCCCGACCGGGTCCTGCGCAGGTGTTCGCGCACCGTGAACGTGATCTGCCCGAACGAGCCTTTTTTCGCTCCGAACTGATGCACCGCCGCATAGACCTTGTTGGTACCAACGACCGCCCTGTCCCTGTAGGCCCTCGCATGTATGGATCCAGCTAAACCTCCTGCAAGTCCCCGGATCATGAGGACCTTGCCGCCCTTTCGCCTCGCCAGAGTAACTGGGGACAGGGGTTTCCAGCGGGGCCTGCCGCCAACTTCGAAATTGCGAATCACCGAGGTGCGCACCGTCTCGCCGACGACCCTCATGGCCGGGGTGAGGTCGGCCATACTCCGCTGTATCCTGGAGAACAGGTCACGGACCCTGGCGTCTTCGATTTTTACGTTTAGAGATACTGACACTTGACTTATTCCCGCCTTTTATTATGATTATGTTAGCGATGGCTCCGGTATGAGCCGCAGCCTCTATGCCGGTGCCTGGCGATCCGGGTTGCTGCGGGGCCTGAGATCCCCATCTTTATTGCCGTGCCCATATCAACCTTCCCCTCCTTTGTCTGTTCAAGTACTTGAAATCAGAAGTCGGAACCATCGTCCATGCCTCCATGACGCCATCTTTAGACTGCGCCACGAGAAGTACGCCCCGATTTTTATCCAAACGCACTGCCTTGATAATCCGCTGCCGCAAAACAACCTTGCCTGTACCCTTATGCCGCTCGAAGCTCAGCCAGATCTCATAGGGATCTTCCAGTGCTTCAGGCAAAAAGGGCAGAAACCCCGATCTTTTAAGGTCAACATGACCGGCCAGGATCGATGCGTTTACCAGCACGTCGTATCGAAAAGAGCCGCTGTGGAACGAAAATACCTTCTCTTCGCCACCCAAAATTCTTTTGATTGCCCGGACCGCGGCAGAGACTGTGTTCAATGTGGGCCCCACCCTGGCTTTTGGCGCATCCACCGGTATATTGGCCGGTCTGCCATGCGTTTCCCAGCCGCCCGGGGTCAACCCCTCCCACGCCTTTGCGCCCTGGGCGCGCCAGGCGTCCATAGCATCTTTTGAGATCTTCCTCCCCCAGGCCGTCTCCCCCGGGTTGTAGACCCACCCGGGATCAATGCCGTTGGGTATCTTCAGGACCTCGCCTGTATCCGGATTGGTCCACTCATAGTAGTCATCATCGGGGCGCTCTTCCTTGATGTCCGCGCCTTCACGCTTTAGCTTTTCCACCTCACGGGCGGAGTGGCTTACCACCCCGCACTTTCAGCCCCAGCCGTTTGGCGGGTAGTGGGTCTGCCACCAGGGATCATCAGCAGGCAGTACCACGTTATACCAGCGCATGTGCTCGGGCCTGGGATCGGCGGAGCTGGATGCCACATATCGCCACAGGGGCCGGGCCTTCAGCACATCCGGGTCTGTCATCTGCTTGTAATGACCGCTGTGATAGGCCACTGAAAGGTTCGTGTTAAAGATTACCGCTGTCCTCCACGCCTTGCCGCCCTTGTATTTCCAGCCGTGGCGCTGGACGATATCGGTAAAGCTGTCGCGGAATTCCCTCAGGGTAGTTCCCTCCGAGATCCCGCGGTCCACCGCCGCGCGAAGGTCGCTCAAGAGCTCTGATTTCATGGCACCTGCCACCACAAAGGCCCGTGAGTGCATACCTTCCCACAGATCCCGCCACGTGCGCGTGGGAAGGTTGACCTTGCGGCGGAAATATTCGATCGCCTCCTCAAAAGGGAGGGCCATGTGCTCAGCGCTTGGCGGCATCAAACCTCCCTGAAAGCTCGGCAAGTGTTAGTGCCTTTTGCATCAGATTCCCCAGATCCGATTCATCCATGTGAGCGTAAAGGTCCAGGAGCTTGTCCCGGAACTCCTCCAGGGATGAAACAGAATTAAGGAGCCGCTCCACAGGGGCCATAAGAGCGTCAAATTTGGCCGCTGAGAGCGTTTTTCGCTCCAATGCATACAAGGTATCGGCCGGACCTTCTTGCGTTGCTTCTCGGCCTGATTTAGCCGCAATTTGTTTCATTGCCGAAGGCGCTCCTCTCCCCGGGGGCATAATAATTGTCTCACCCTCTTCGGGAAGCGGCACACCGAACCGCTCGCTGACATGTTCCGCGGAAATGGGCTGGCCCATCTCCACCAGGTTCTTATAGACCTCAGACAATTGCTTGAGATCCTCGGGCTCCTGGAGCTGAAACTGGAACCAGGGAACAGGAACGTCCCAGCCGAAGTTAAAGCCAACCAGGGGCCTCAAGAGCTGCATCCGAAGGGTGTTGGCAAGCGACCAGGCGTCAGATTTTACGAGGTCCAGGCGTACCTCATTGTGAGTCTTACTGGCTGCATAAGATCCCTTGTCGCCCACATCCGTTGTAAGTGTCGCCCCTACAATGGCCTTACTCATCTCGCGGTTGCAGAAATCTGCCAGGGTCCTGTAAAGATTCCCCTCTGTTCTTCCCCGGATAGCTTCGACAAACTCGATTTCCGTACTCTTTGAGATGATGCCTGCCGCGTCGCTACCCAGAGAGCGGATCGCCCGAATTAGCGCTTCTTTGTCTTCTTTTGTAGCGCCCGGGTCATATTTCCCCAGTCTGAGCGGCATACCGAACACCTCGCTAAAGGCCACCCAGTCCTTGATCGAATAATTTTTGAAAAGATACATCCAGGCGCAGACTCTCAACATACCAGCGCGGGTATCATAACCGCTCCGGGCCTTATGGCGGTGGTATATGACCTTGAACGCAGGTATCTCTTCGCCCGTGGGATGCTCATCAGTTATAAGGCGCGGGTGCATGGTCTCGGTAAATATCAGCTTTTTCTGGTGGATCCATTTAAGGTCAGTTACCACCGCGCGCCCACCGTCCGTGTCCCACACGATTTCCGAGACGGCAAAACCCCTGCCGATGGCGTCTAGGAGATCAAAAAGGGCGTCTTCAAAGCTTGGCATGGAATAGATCACATCGCGGCAAAAATCGCAGACCTTGTCAGGCTTGGCCCTTGCCCTTTTGCGGCCCGCGCCCTTGAGGCCTTCTTCGTAGGGCACGATGTCGAAGTCGATCGCGTTTACCGCGTTCTTTCGTTTGAGAAGCTCAGCAGACAGGTGCGTATCCTTTTCCTCCATCTCCTCGAAAAGTTCCGCCTGGTTATATACGTCTCCCTGGTCAGCCTCCTTGAAAATGCGCGCAAGGCGGACAGGAGTAAGCTTTTCTGACGGATACCCGCTCCAGCGGTCACGAATCGAGGTCACCGCTATTTCGCGCCTCTCCGGCTTCGCCGTGGCTTTGAATGGTCTTCCAAACTGATCCAGTATGGGCATTAATATGCTCCTCGTGCGCTACCGAAGCGCCGCTCGAGTACGGTTTCGTATTCTACGGGCCCTGATGCCTCAAAGCGGTACGCGGCATATACTGCCAGCGCTCCAGCTATGGCAGTATCTCCGTGGCGCTTTTTCTTGTTTGTGCCGTCTTTGCGAATGTCCGGGACCTTCGGTACTCCCCTGATCTTCTTGATAGCCCTGTTATCATCGATTATGTCCGAATGCCGCGGAAGCAAAATTGTCCTGTCTTCGAAGCAGGCTTTGTACCTGGGCATATGTTCGCGGTACCACGCGTCCGAAAGCATCACCTGCTCGATACGGTACGAGCCGTATTTCTGCATGGCTACCTCCGCCAGGTACTGCCCGTTTCCGCGGGCATCGAAGGCCCCTCCCGAGAAGCGGGGGAGCCTGTCGCAAACATAGAACAATATCTGCTCCTGCTGGCGGAATGGGACGTTCCACAACTCCGCCACAAAGGGAGCGCGGAGAATCGTGTCCGGCCGCTGCTGAAGGGGTACAAGTGCAGTCATATCCGCCAGCCTTCCGAAATCCTCACCAATGTATGATGGCCACGGTTCAAGGTCTTCGAGAATGGGCGCCAGCACGTCTTCGCACCAGTCCCTGGTTTCCGCCCGTCTGATATGCTCTGGCCTTTCGGCAAAATCCGGCGTTTGCTCGTAGCGTACTATCGGAATCTCAGGATCGAGACACGCCTCGATGAGCATTCTCGAAAGGTATGTTCCGCTTCCCTGCGCGGGTATACAGAAAAGCTCCTCGTCGGCATCTTCGCCGTAGAAGTCTATGAGATCCTGGCGCCATGCCTGTTCGTCCTCTTTCCTGTAGGGCTTGCCGAGCCGCAGGCATATTCTTTCATACAGTCCCTCAGCCAGGGCATCGTCGAGCGTGGTACGGTGGAGGCTATATGGCTTCTTGCCCGCCCGGATGTCATTGATCAGCTCGTTGAACGGATTGTCATCGCCATCGTGGGTTGAGATCACCACCACCCGGCCACCCCACATGAGCATGGCAATTGCGGCCTTGAGCAAACCGGCCAGGTCGTCATGAAATGCCGCTTCATCGATTACGATTTTCCCTTGCTTTCCCCGCAGGTTGGCAGGGCGGGAAGAAAGAGCCACGATCTTGAACCCTGAATCGAAGCGGAGGCGGAAGGCAGCGATGCCTTTACGCTCTTCTCCGTCTTCGAACACAAATTCTTCAACGCTGGATGCCGCCAGGCTATAATGCCTGGCCCAGTCGGCCGCATCCTCGATGAACTCGAGGGCCATGTCGCGGTTATACCCGATGTACCATACGTCCATGCCATGTTCTGATGCAGCGAGAAGGGCATCTTCCCCGGCCTCGGCCCACGATATGCCTATTCGACGGGACTTCTCATAGACCTTTACGGGCGCCTCATCTGCTGCCCACTGCTGTTGATATGGCAGAAATGCGGCTGGGGTGCGAAGCGATCTGTTTTCTTTTGGCATCGGGCCTTTCATGAGATTCCTAGAATCCTCCGCCTGATATCTTCCACGGTTTCATCGGAGAGCCCACGCTTTCGCTCTTCCGGCTTCGAATACTTTGCTTTCATTTGCTCCAGCAGCTCCAGGGCCTTTTTCATGTCTTTTATGGCTGAAAAGCTGATCGCTCCCGGTTTTGCCAGCATGGTGTTGATCTTCAGCTCTACGGCTTCTTGCAGGGCGTTGATGGCTTCTTCCGGCGTCTTTATTGACCTGGTGGACACATCTTGCAGCTCATCTCTGCTCGTCTTATCTCCGGTAGCTATTGTGAGCCTGGAAAATGCATATATCGCTTGCGGATCGAGGGTCTGGAGCGACTTTTCGATTAGTTTCTTCTTCACGAGCACTGTGTTGCGCCTTATCGATCTGAGCGCATCTCTGTATTCCTGCCTGGCTTTGCGCCACTGGCCTTCTTTCGCCCAGCGCTTGATCTGGCTCTGAGATACGCCGGTTTTTTCGGCGACCTGCTCGTATGTGAATCCCTCGATCACATACAGATCCTCGGCCTGTTCTCTGACTTCCAGTGGGATCTCTTTCCCCATTTATCGTCCCAGTATCTTTCGTATGGCCTTTATCTCGCTTTTGATTTCACGGTATTCTATCTGGAGGTTGGCGAGTCGGAGCGCTTCCTCGGCTATGGCCTCCGTCTTTAGCTCCTCCAGATCCTCGAACGGATCCAGCATATCTCGCATGACCTCTATGGCACTTTTCATGGCCAGCGCCTTCTTCTTGAGCTCCAGCTCTTTTTCCTGGAGCCTGCCCATGTATTTTAGCCTTTCGTTCATGTGGTCTCCGTTCCCAGCCCGGATGTTCTCAGCTCCTTTTTGGTCCGCAGCAGCGGACAGTACTCGTTCGAACGGATGCTATCGTTCAGTGCTGTGAGCGCCTGTGTGTTCATGACTACTATGTCCTTCATATCTTCGGACAGCGATTGATGTCGCTTCAGAAGCTCCGCATTGTTTTCGTACATCCGCTTGAGCGCTTCAAAGTGCTGCCTGTACTGGTTCATCAGATCTTCGTGGTGCTTTTTGGTCTCGCGCAATATCCTGTCGATCTGGCGTTGATAGAGCCAGCTCAGAATCAACACGAGACCGCCGATCCCGAAATTGCTGAGCACATCCAGGGCGGTTTTTATTGGCATTCCATCCATACCCAAGCCCGCTTTCTGGCTTTATACATTCTGAAGATATCCTTCGGCTATAGATAGTGCGTACTGCACTATGCCTCTCCACGTGTTCGTAAACTCGTCGGAAGAGCCGGGAAGATATTGCTCCATAGTCTGCACCGCCGCTTCAAAAAGTGCCATGACTGCAGCCGAGGTACCCGGCTTCAGGCCATACTTCGCAAACAGGCTGCGAAGCTCGGCCAGCAGAACGGAATTCGTGGATATTCGGCCATCTTGCAGGGCTTCATCCAGGCCCTTGAGCGCCTCCACGACCTCATCGGCATATTCCTCGTTATTCTCGAGAAAGAGACCGAGTCCTGCGCCTATGGACGCTTTTACCAGGAGCGCGTTCTCCCTTATGATGTCCGGCACCCGGTGAAACACACCGCTAAGCCATCCGAAAACCTTCTTGAAAAAGCCCATTTTTTCCTCCTTTTTTTATCGGCTAAACAAGCTCGTAATGCACAAGATCGTAAAAGTGCTGATCCGAAAGGTCGGAATCCATGTCCCAATCTCCTCCCCAGCGTATCGGGATACCCATCTCTCTTGCCGTTCCCAGCACGAAGCCAGCCAGATAGTAATACCGCTTTAGAGTCTTCGGATCATGCAGGTCCCAGCTAATCGGGTACGGAGCTACGTCTACAGCCCTGGACGGAGTGGAATTGTGCTTGGAATGTGGCCAGTGAAGGCGCGATCTGCCCAGTTTGTAGAGTCGCTCTTGCTCTGCCCTGGTGCGGTGACCGACCAGGATTGTGCAGTCTACTTTTTGCACGACACGTTTGAAGAGGCGCTGAAGTTCAGGTTCGCAGGTAGATAGCTTCTCAAGGCTTCGCCTGGAAAATTTCGGCATAGCCCCCTCCCATATAATGCTTGCGCCGGCGCGTTTTACCGGCGCTAATAATCTGAGTATCTCTGCTATATTTTCGGCTTCTTCGGCACTGCATGCGTAGTATCTGCATAGCTCCGCCATCTCGAGGCGCCCTCTTTGACGGAGCGTCATCATGAGAGAAGTTATGCGCCTAGCAGTAGGAGCTGCCATAAGTCAGTTAAAAGATATCATGGGGGAGTGTCATGACGCGGCAAACTAATTTTGCACAAAGTGACAATAAAAAACTTGTGATTACCCATATGTTTTTGTACAATTATTACTGAAAGGGGTGATAACCGTGACAGGATCAAACGAAATGGTACCCCGAGTCCAGGATTATAACCGGCTGTTCGGTATTCTTTCTTGTATTTCCAATATTGTGGCCGAGGGAACCAAGCTTTATATTATATACTACCCTTACTATATGCTCCTCATATTACTGGCCAAATGGAGCAGCAGAAAAGCTCACAAGAAAATCATTTCGATTCTTGCCAGATGCAGGGAACGATGTTTGGAGGGGAAGTGTGTGGCTGAGGCATACAATGTTGCTTCAAAGATAAGGGATAAAACATTGCGCACCTATGAAGCCGCCAAACAACGTGATAACCTTGTTGACCGGATCACTGTCCGTCTCTTGGAAAGCGAAGTCGAAAGATGGGATGACCTGGTCGAGTCTCTCTGCGTTGGGTCGGATCCTGAATTCAGATCTCTGGTTATGGAGATAGCCGAGCGGATTTAATGGTACTCGAAATCCTGGAGCTCCCTCAATTTCTATCCGATAAAAAAAAGATACTCAAAAAATTTCCGAATATAGCTGACGAAATCGAAGAAGCTCTTAACGAACTCAAAGAAGAGCCTGATCGGGGTGAAAGGTATCCAGGCTTTGGCGATATAGATATCCGAAAGATTAGGGTGGGACTGAAAAAATACAACGTCGGCAAAAGGGGTGGCTTAAGACTCATTTACCTGACTAAGGACGAAAGGCTAATTCCTCTCATTTTATACCATAAGGGAGGATGGCGGTCTGAAAAGGAGACAAAGAAAAGGATCTTAGCCAGACTAAGGGATATCGCGAAATCACTTACTTTAAAGTAAAACGTGGGTTAGCTCTGCCCGGGGCCTTCTTTTGAGATGTTGATAATAACGCCATTTTTTAATTTTATGGGCAATACCAGGGACACGGCATCGATCCATCGATATACTGACCGCCTCGAGATACCGAGCTCATGCTGCAGGCGCCGGACGCTTATGCGGCTGTTTGACTGCAGCAAATATATACACTTCGCCATCTTTTCTATGTCAGCTTTCATTTAACCGAACTTTTCCTCCAGGAGCCACCGGGGTATTGTGATTTCGTACAGGCCGCCTTCCCTGGATTTCATATCCAGAATTTGCGACTTCGGCACCCACTCTCTCATTATGCCGTCGTCGAAGAGAATGGCTTTTTTGGTTTCAGCGACAATTACTCCTGATATAGTTACCGGCTCTTTTCGATCAGAGCGAAAAAGCATTATTTTTTCTCCTTCAGAAACTCTCGTAAAACCTGACTAACTTTTTCCGGTTCGCGCTCTATATACGCGCGATTCATCTTTTGCTGTTCGCGTTCTCTTTCTGCTTTCGCAGCGAGCTTTTCGGCCATCTCCCACGCTATCTTACGCAGGTAATTATGGTTTTCCAATGCTTTAGGGCTTCTGTCTATGGTTCTATCCATAGCCTCTGCCCATAGATAAGGTGGAGCCGGCCTGAGCTCACCGCCGTCCCACTGTACTGTGCCCTCGTGTACCAGCTCAGAGAGTGTCTTAATAATCCGGAGAGCGCGTGGCCACGACAGGCCACGTTTGCTCTTCCGGAAAAGCGCTATGTAGGGAAGAGTTCTGACCTGGACAGGACCGGGCAGCCTGGTAAGCTCATCCATAAACTGGCGACAGGATGCATCGTTAACCCAGGCTTCCGCGCTTGCTACCGCTCCACATGCCGGACATGTTAGTTTCATCTCATTACCTCGCCCTTGCCTTGCTGATCATTGCCCTTGCTATTCAAAGCGCTACCTTTGCGACGCACTGCAATGCCATTGCATTCATGCCTGTGGTTAGCCGAGTTTATTGGCACCTTGTTTTGCCAATGCCCCGCGAATCAACGCTTATCTCCGCTTTGCCGTCGCACTGGATCGCTAAACAATGCCTGTGCTAAGCTTTGCAATTCCTCTGCGCTGCAATGCTTAGCTTGCGCTTAGCTATGCCCTCGCGATGCGTTACCTTGCCTCAGCGATTCTGCGCTATGCCCAAGCGGTGCTGCACCGCAGCTTTACTTCGCTCTGCCTCCGCATTTTTCGTGCCCCTGCTTAGCTTTGCAATGCCGGTGCATTGCTGTGCTAATTGATGCATGGCCTTCGCCTTGCCACTCAATGCAACGCCAAAGCCCCGCCACGCCATGCCATGCCTGCGCATCGCTTCTCACCGCGCCGCCCATGCGTCGCTTTACTCCGCCGAAGCAATTCCAAGCTACGCCCATGCAATTCAAAGCAACGCTATGCCTGCGCATCACTTCTCAGGGCCCCGCAATGCGCCGCCCTCGCGCTTCAATGCTAAGCAGTGCCATCGCATTTCTACTCAATGCCCCTGCACCGTCTATTGAATTTGCTCCCAGGTGAAACGGCCGAACGAGCCGTTCCTGAACTGGCCAATTCCCTTCCTGCTTCCGTAATCGAGGAGCGTATATATCACATCCCACGTAAGCTCCTTGTGGGGAAGCAGGTCCAGCGTAATCTCTATGGATACCGGTGGATTCAGATACTCGCTGTGTCCCAGGCATATACGGGGGCCGCGGGGAGTCTGCGCGCGGATCGGGCGGGTAAATATGCCGTCCGGCTTCTCCGCGAGCCATATGTATCTTGGAAAGACAAAGAAAAAATTGTCCAGCTTGGACCGTAATGCCCGGACCTTGAGGATATCTTTCAAAATATTCCCGGCTTCTTTGAAAAACCCCTTTACCTGGTAGTCCAGGAGATATATCCCATCTGCGTCCCGGTGAAACCCGGTAATCAGAGTATCTTCGTCCGATTTGGGTGCGGTTTCTAACTCGTCCAGCACCTCCGGATCATCGGGGACCGGGGCTTTTTCGATAACATATTTCCTGTAATTATTGTTAGCAGGAGCAGTGCCGAGCAAGCGCTCCTGAAAGGTTAGCCTTACTTTTTTCTGTTCGCTTTGTATCATGCTTATCTCCTCTATATGGCCGATCCAACCAGGAAGCCAGCCACCACCATGCCTTTGAGCCACACCGTGGACACATCTGGCCAGTTTCCCATATCTCTTCACAATCTATGCATATTCTGGCTCTCTGCAACTTCATTTTCTTCCGTTTCCCTTCATCACCGTCACGGCGGTGCCGTAAAAATCGTCCACCTTTATAATTATGTTCCTCTCCGGAATCCAGTAGATAGCGAGCTGGCGATACAGCTCGCCATTGAGGCGTTGCAGGTTCCTGCAGGGCTGTACTCGTATGCTGTCGGCCAGCATACGTGTAATTTCAGCGGGATCCGGATCTCCTCCGACACGCATTTTCCAGTTATTTACAAAATGTCTACTAAGCCTGATCATATACGTTTTCCTCCTGATATCTCGTAGCTAAACTCTTCTTTTTCTTTCCTGTACGTGCCTATCTCTCGGAGCTCATCGTCCGACCATTTCGAAAGTGCGTCCCAGTTAACCGATTCAGCGACTTTGATGGCATCTTTCCTCCCCAGCTTTTTTAAAGCCTCCAGGACACCCCTGGCCCGGTGCACTACCCGTTTCAGATGCCGGAGAATTCTTCCGTGGGGTAATTCCACCAGGTCGCCGTCCTCGCCGAAAAGCTCGGCCTTATGTTTTCGGGCTGCTTTCAGGAGCTCTTTTTCTACAGTTTGAATCAGGCTCTTTTGATTCTTGATTCTGGGTTCATGCCTCTGTCTCACACGTTCCAGATCAGCCTCGTATGCCGCTTCCAGTTCAGCTAACTGGTACCTGTATATGGCGATAAGCTCGAGCTTCGCATCAATTTCTCTTTGTATATCCGTCATTCAGCTTCTCCAATTCTAACGTTAGCTGCCCGAGAAGGGTGGGCAGGTTGGTGTTTTTGATTTTCGACACGATTGCGAGTTTCTTGAGCGCCTGGCGCTTCAGACGGTCGCAATAGTCTACGAGCTCCGACGATGCGGCCGCCAGATAGTAACCCCCGGCATCTTTAGCCGCATACGACATGATGGGGACACCTTCATGCCTTAGCTCGGTTACCAGATCTCGCAGCTTCCTTGTGTCGTTGATCTTGTCCCTGTAATCTTTACCGAACACTGCTCTGTATAGCTGCGTCATGGGTACCGCGCGGGCTCGTCCCACATGGCGCGTCAGCTCCGCCAGAAGCTTTGTTTTGTATGCTTCTCTGTTATTGCTCATCTGACTCTCTCCGTTACTTCACTGGTTGGTCTCATAAGAAGTTTACCGCCCGGCAGCCTTTTCGTAACTATCCACTCCTGCCCGGCAATGGTAAAGATGTCACCCTTTCTGATGTCCAGGATCCGCGTGCCGGATTTTGGCCTTCTTGTCCTGAACGGCACGTGTTGAGCTTCGAGTCTGACGGGCTCCCTGGAACAAAAAGTGTCTTTCCAATGACGCCCCAAAGTGCATGCCTGGCATGCCCAATAGCTTGGATTTCTTTGCCGCCAGAGACAGTCCGAGACAGCCGTCACTCTCCTGAGTGTCGGACACCAGAAGAAATCTGAAAATATACTTTTCGTATTTTCTTGATTTTGTGCTTTTTTCATGGCATATCCCTCCCGGTATGCTTCACATACCAGCTTTTGGGAGCCGGTGCCTGCCGCCAAGCTTTGCCCGGCTCCTATCTCTCGATGTACATGACTGCCACACCTACACCCAGCGAAAAGCCAACAGCGATGACCAGGACGTAATAAATTACAGTCGGCCAATCAATTTTGATCCTCCGGAACATCTTTTTCACCTCCTTTCGTTGTTTTTATCTTTTCCAGGCCGGTGATAATCCCTCGCGCCTTTGGCACCGTCAGGAACCTGATCGCATCCACGTGAGCGTATTTCCTGATATAGGCGACGAGCTCATCTTCACTCCAGCCCAGTTTGCGGCGCAGCCACATGATTCTCCGGTACTGGGCACATGTAGCTGTTCCGTGATGCGTGCCACACTTACATGGCGCAGCTATGCTCTTTTCCATGTGCTTCATGAGATCGAGAAACTCGGCTCTCGCAATTTCGTGCAATTTTTCCGCTCCATATCGGTTCCGGATTACGTCGTAAACGAAGTCCGTGCCTCCCAATGGGTGCGCAAGAGCCCAAAAACGTTTGAGTTCGGCCAGGCTTCTCCAGGGCTTTATTTGTCTGCGTGTTGCGTCCATACTACCTTCCTGATGTTCGGGTCCCATACCTGGTGAATGCGCTGGATTTGCGGTGGCCTGGGACCGGTGTACTTTATGAAGACATAATTTTTACCCGTTTTTCTGACGTACCCTGCTCTTACCAGGTACCTCAGATAGGTTTTTGCTTCTTCCGGAGAGACCCTGTGTTCTTCGGTAGATGATGCCGCCACCAGGTCATTCGCGCTAAATGATTTCAGAATTCTCATGCTTCGCCACATCTGTTCCCGGCCCTGTCCCTGGGTTACAGGAGAGCCGTCTGCGCGAACGCGAGGCGCGTACGGGCTGTCTTTTACGATTTCATATATAGCCGGCTTCCATCTTCCGCTGGGTTCATGCTTCTGAAGATATCCGCCAGCCACGAGCGAGTTAGCATAGTGGCGCACTGTACTGGGGTCGTAACCAGCCGTTTCTTCGGCGATCTCTTTGATTGAAAAGCGCCGAAGCTTCCGCATCAGCTCCCACATCCTTTCCCTTCCTCTGAACTTTCCCCGCAGGTGTACCGGTTTCTGACTCATGCTGCCAACCTCCTTGCCGGAGCCTCCCCGGTCCATATCGGCCTCTTGCCCCATTCTTTGAGGCCAATCTTCTTCACTCCCATGCCCAGTGCCTCCTCTTCTACTCTGGCGAGATTCACCACTATGCGGCGAACTGATCCCCTGGCCATACTGACTATTCGGTCTAAGAGGTCATCGCCCACCTGAACCTTCTTGCAGTAAAATTGCATAAGAACGCGAGCGTCTTCGATATCGGCCGGCTGGGCAGGGACCCAATCGAGGATGCGACCGTGGAAACGTTCCCATTTTTTTAGTTTCACCGGTATGCGTTCCTCTCCGATCAGTAGAATAGGCACACCGCTTCCGTCGTATAGATCGCGAATGATGTTGACCGCTTGTTTTTCTACTATGTGGTCCATTTCGTCTATGAGAAGCGGTTGCCCGGTCATTCGGAGATGTTCTATTATCTGGTCCGTCATGTCATATATGGTCCGGGCGGCCGCAATTCCCATCTCTTTACAGATCGCTTTCAAAATGGCTTTTCTTGTCCACGTGGACCTGCATTCGACGTAGAATGCCTTGTATTTGTTCGCTGTGAAACATGCGGCGAACGTTTTCCCCCACCCGGACGGACCGTAAAAACAGACCATGCCGGGGAGATACTGCGGCCTTTTAATTGCCCGCTCCAGGGCTTTGATGCAGAGTGCTACGTTTTGGAGTGGTGCTATGGTTCCGTTGCTTCCAGCCACTTTCAACCTCCTGCTATCTGTTGACATTGGTTAAAAATCCTTCTACCTTCGAATGATACTTGCTTCTGAGGTTATTCACGATGAACGTCACAAACATTGTCGTTTCTTTGATCTCTGGAATCATCGGCGCATCCGGAGCCGTTCTGGCACAGCGTCTCGTTAGAAGAGAAAAATTTAAGGACGCCCTTTATAGAGAGAAGCTCTCTGAATACAGGGTCATTTCTGAAAAACTCTGGAAAGCATATGCATCCTTTATCGAGGCAGCACTTCAGACCATCCACGAGGAGTATGACGGCCTCGATGCAGTTGGCCAGGTATCTGATATCTCTGCCTGTGCTTCTAAAAGCATTGTTATTTCCAAAGATGCCACAAAGAAGATCAGCAAATTTTGCATCGCGATCGTGGAGATTAATCGCCAATTTTTCGGCAAGAAGCTTGTGCTGGAAGAAACGAACCGGATCATTGAAATGGCAACACAGCTTCACATTGATGCCGTCAACGCTCTTCGGAAGGATATAGGTACCGACCTTGTATCTGACGACATCCACAAAACGCTTAAGTCTAAACTTTAAACGCTTCATTTTCTTCTCACTTAACGCATCCTAGAAACGCGTCCCCGAAATCCTCTTCGAGCGTCTTATACGCGTGAAAGTCCGCCGTAGACTGAAAATGCTTCCAAAAGGCATATTCTTCAGCGTTCAGTTCGTCATGCCTGGCATCTAGATCCTTCCATAGCCTGTATCTTGCCCTGGAATCCTCGGGGATCTGAAATCTCCCGTCAGTTTCCAGAACAGGCTCTTCGAGAGCTTGCGCCAGGCGCTTACGCTCCCTGCGGGCTTCCATCTTTACGACTTTTGCTTGCTTCTTTTGATGTTCACGAGCCTCTTCGCGGAAGTCCTTTTCTTTCCTGGCCTTTCTCGCTGTATGAGCTGTCTTGCCGATTGCCAGGACTTCCTTCCTATCGACCAGCCCGAAAGCGTCTTTGAGTGCCTGAGCCTTCGTGCGGATCTCTTTCATATACTCGGCTCTCGCCTTGAAAAAGCGCTCGCTTACTGTGTTGCTTTCACCTGGCACCGCCCTGGGGACCGGCTCGGCGAGGTCGATGAAATTTCCTTCGGGATCAGTAAGAACCGCGGGAGCTTCTGGATTATACGGATCGACACTTACCTGTACGTATTCGTAGCCACTAAGCTTGAACGAAAAATATTCCCGGAAGTCTCCTTTTCTTACCTGGACCCCCACCTTTCCCTGCTTGGGAACACGCTGAAATGTTGGAAGGCAGATATAATCTAATGTGGTATCAGGGAGCCTTAATCTTGTTTGAGACTCTAGTCCTTCTTTATAGATTTTTGCAGGAACTATGGTTGTGCCTTCGCGAAGTCTCTTTTTTCTCTGGTTATGTTCGTCGATAACTTTAAATACGAGCTCAATAAACTCATGTACCGTCATGAGTTCGTTCTTTTTTCGCTCCGATTTTAATTTTTTCTGCACTTCCTTATTTGTCCATGCATCCGCCTGACGCTTTCGATATCCGGGCGGAAAATGCTCTTTCAATATGAGGTCGATCTGATTCATGATGTTTTCGATAGGTTTCTGCCACGGTTTCATAGGTTGGGCTTTTTTGTGGCTGAAGTAATATTTATCCGTGAAGTCTGAAAAGTTGCCCGTGTAGCATAGTTCCTGGATTGACTTCCGGATGTGGGATATGTGGTTGGATCCTTCAGGCTTGCCCCAGTCGGTGAAAATTTCCTCCGGGACACCGTATCGAAGGGCTTCACGCAGCGAATAGCCAACTGTGAAACTGTTGTAGTGGCCTAGCTCAATCCACGCGCCATTGATGAATCTGCTCGCACAGTCCATCCACAGATAACCGTTAGGAATTATGATTGAGTCAGTTTCCGGATCGTAAATCTCATAATCGAAGATCTTTTGGTCACCGCATATTATTGACTGGACAGGCACCGCTAGCCAGTTGCGGATAATTTTGGGTACGCATTCAAGCTCGAAACCGAGCTCTCCCTTTTCTATCCTTGTCCATATGTCAGCCGGCACCTTTTTAAGCAGCCTTGTGAAGCTGGAATAGTCCCCAATCTTCCAGTTTGATCTGTATGCCTTCTGCTGTAATGCTCTATATGCAGCTTTTCTGCCACACCGCATGTTGCGAGCATATACGGCCATACCATATGCTAGCGCCTGTGGGGAAAAGGCTTTCGACTTTGGAAGAACAAAATCGTTTTCTTGAGTTTTGACGTTCCGATTTTCGACCCATTGTACCCATCGCCAGATGGTTGCTCTATGGACCCCATACAGATCGGCGAGCATTTGAGCCGCAGATTCCCTTCCGGCCCCCCTGGGAAGAGACCGCAGGAACTGAGCGACCTTGAATTTCCGGGCGATTTTTGGGTTGTTGAGATGTTTCGGAAGTATTGGGCATGGAGCCTGGTCATGAACTTCCAGACGGGGAACCTCGCTAAGATCCACTTCATGCTCTATGATTTTCTGTTTGATGTCGGGAGGTAATGCTGAAAAAAAATATAATCTTTTGGGCCTGCCATTCTGATTTCGCTTTAATGTGAAGCACCAATTTTCCTGCTCCGCCCTCCTCCGAATGTATCGGGGCGTCACTCCGCATGCTTTTGCTATATCTTTACATCTATATAGCTTCATCTTTTTCCTCGATATACTCTTCCGGACAACCAAAATGTCTGAGTGCTGCAAATACGGCCTTCGATTTGCGATCCCCTTTTATCGTTTTAGAAACAAGGCTTCGATGAACGCCTGCCTCTCGCGCAATTTTTACCTGCGTCAGTTCTTTCTCAATGAGCCATTTCAAGATTTCTTTACGCCTCATTTAATCCCCACCTCGCGCTCGAGCATTTTAGCTTTTTTTCTAAGTATCCTTCGTTCCTTCTCAACTTTTGCCCATTCAAGCAGCTTCTTTTCCCCAGCTCCAATCACATCCGCATTCAGAACAGAAGCTAGTGCCTTAAGTGGTAACAGTGATCCAACAGCACAGCAAAAAAGAGGCAAAAGTTTCAAAGGAATGATATGCCCTTTCGAACTAGGGGCGAGCCACTTGTCAAAAATTGCATACGTGACTCTTTGAGCCCTGCCTGAACATGTCAGTCCCTCGTATTCTGCGAGACGGTTAATTTCGTCAACAATCTGTTCCCTGGACATTGAAGACTGCTTTACCGCCTCTTTCATGGCAACCTTTAGCCTGTTTGTGGGGTCAAGATGTGTGCTTTCCCATAGTGAAAGCTGGATAGCAATTTGGCTGGTTTTATTCTTCTTTCTGATATTGATAGGATCCATGATTCTGTGGTATGCGTTGAGTGTCACTTTGTTGTCTTGAATATTAAGCAAAAAGTTTGATGGAGTCAAGTAAAAAATATAGCCACCACGCAAAATGTGTATATATGGCAATAAAATGCTTGATTGCCAGAAATGTAGCTTGCAGTCCATATTATTTCAGTCGATAATTCTAAAACATAATGACATATGGCATCTGACAGCTCTCTAAATAACCATGACGATAAGTCATTCATCAATTTTGATGAAGTGCTTAAGAGGCTTATGTTGGCTACTCAAGCGCCAAACCAAACCGAGTTAGCCAGGATGTTCGGCCTTGGCCCTCAAGCTATTACTAGTGCACGGGCCCGTGGACGAGTGCCAAGTAAGTGGATTATTTTAGCGGCTGTTAAATATGACATCTCAGCTGATTGGTTGCTTTTTGGTATTGGACCCATGAAGCTCCAGCAGAAGCCGCGTTCCCCCTCGAACGGTGAAGCCGACTCGAGCTGCCCATCCCTCTCTTCATGCGTCAATGTTGATTTGTTGACCGCAATAATTGAAGCAGTAGAAGAAGGATTGGATGAATTATGCATACGGCTTCCTCCAGTGAAAAAAGCCGAATTGATATCACTGTTGTACGATTATTTCTCTAAATCCGATGAAGATGTTCAGACTGAAGTTATTCATAGATATCTGCGATTAGTAAAATAGGGGGGCCTTATGGATGCTGAAAGTGATGTCAAAAGGAAAGTTTTTGAGATTCTGAATAATGCCGATTACCGTGGTCGATCAAGAAAAGTTGAACAACAAATATCAGGTAGAAACAACGTCGGAATTATCGGAGATATATTTATAAAGATCAATGGAAGCTCGTCTATTCCCAGGGCATTCTTTTTTTGTTCTTCAAAGAAAAGATATATCTCGAACGAGCAACTGAGATATCTTAAGAGACTTGTTGACGAAATATATGATGTTGGTTCATCCCTGGAAGATTCATTTAGCCGGGCCCGTATCTGGACACACCTAAAAAAAAATGCATGTGAAATCATGCCGGCACATACGCGCGCAGGATTTTCCTGATGCCGTGAAAATATTAAAAAGGTTGCATACGCGTCTCGATTTGGCCAGTCAAATCTATTGCTCCGCCAAGAGATGCGGGAAACTTGAAAGGTTGCAATCTTATTTGAGCGAGTATTATCAGGCACGAAGCCTCGATGGCTTGACATTATCTGAGCTAAGAGATGTTTCGAGGGCTTTAATATATTGGAAACTAGGTAGATCATGAGGAGGGGAAATTATGGATCAGTATTATAATCTCATTATAGGACTCATTGCTATTTTTGCTGTATTTTTTATTTTGCGGATATTCAATTTCGCATTCGGTCGAAAAAAATTTTGCCCCAATTGCGGTTATATAGGACGTCCGAGGACTCACACGAAGGGAAGTATCATTCTCGAAATTTTCCTTTGGCTTTTTATTATCCCTGGCATTATTTATTCACTTTGGCGGCTTACGTCACGATACCGCGCTTGTCCTGTGTGTGGCCATCGTAACATGATACCACTTGATTCTCCCCGCGCTAAAAAGACCCTGGAATCAAAATAGTTCATTTATCACTATAGGGGGCATTTATGCCCCCAAGTTTAGTATAACTAAACTTTTATATAAATTCCCCCTCGTATTTCACTTCCGAAACTAGATTATCATTTCTTACCTTTCTTCCTATCTTAAGTTACCGTAATAATACGGTTTTCACCTTGAAGCTCACCTTATCTGCTAAGTTCCGAAATAGTTCCGAAACTATGTGGCATTTCGGAAGTATCCTATCAATTCCACCTTATACTCAAATCCTTGATTACTCTATACTTTTTATTGTTCGCTCTCATCACAACGACTCTTTTTCATCTCGCATTTTGGTGCAATTAATTTCTTATTTGTCTCATACAAGTGCAATTCTTGACATCGAACAAATCAACTCCAATCCCTCCTTTTCTTAATATTATCGGCAACATCCGAGCAAAACCATAAAACTGCACTTTCT
>Ga0190359_1000277_pt1 | contig 35475 bp, 39 predicted proteins | sample 48721823_MG_FD_161269 | JGI IMG/M metagenome (GOLD analysis project Ga0190359, IMG submission 161269) | Hydrothermal vent microbial mat bacterial communities from Southern Trench, Guaymas Basin, Mexico - 4872-18-2-3_MG | ecosystem: Environmental > Aquatic > Marine > Hydrothermal vents >... | reverse complement strand
ATTGCACCTCGAAACGATGAATCTGTGATCAATATCGTTTCTGGGATAAAACAATGAGGGTACCCTAGGGGGGTAGCCAATACTACCCCCTATGGAACATAATCTGAGTCTTGCTGAGCAGTTTTTAGGAGAAAATCAGAAGGATAATGACTCGTTTTTATGGCTGATTGCTTATGATTTCATCGAGAAGAAACCACCTCCAAAGTTTTGGAAGAATCTCGAAAAGATGATGAGCATCTCAACAGTTTCACGTATTCAATACAGTGTTTTAATAGCAGAGAACATGAGAGATGCGTTAGCAGCTGCACAACTTGTCGAACACTATAATGGATTGGTTGAAGTGTTTCATGGAGATCGTTTCAGAGGGGGGTAGTATTAGCTACCTGGGTAGTATTGGCTACCCCCCTAGGGTACCCTCATTGTTTTATCCCAGAAACGATATTGATCACAGATTCATCGTTTCGAGGTGCAATGAAACGCCAAAAAAGTTCAAAGTAACCATAGACACGGAACACTGCAAAGGTTGCCTTCTATGCGTTCACGTATGCAATACACGAGGAGGAAAGGTTCTGAAAGAATCAGAGAAAAAAACCGCGCTGGGCGGCACTCAGCCAGTAGTCGAGGGAGACTGTATCGGCTGCAGATGGTGCGAAAGATACTGCCCAGACTTTGCCATCAACGTGGAGGAGATAACAGATGCTTAAACCCGGAAGACACTTAGTTTTGGGCAACATCGCCTGTGCCGAGGGCACCATAAGAGCAGGTTGTAAATTCTTCGCCGGCTACCCTATCACTCCAGCTAGCGAGATAAGCCACCACATCTCAGGAGAACTCCCCAAAGTAGGCGGAGTCTTCATGCAGATGGAGGATGAGATAGCCAGTATCGCAAGTATAATCGGGGCCTCATGGGCGGGAGCCAAATCCATGACAGCTACAAGTGGACCCGGCTATGACTTGATGATGGAAAATGTCGGTTACGCTCATATGACCGAGACGCCCTTGGTGCTTGTTAACGTTCAGCGGAGCGGACCAAGCACAGGACAATCTACAGACCCGAGTCAACAAGACATCTATCAAGCAAAGTATGGTAGCCACGGCGATTATGAGGTTATAGCCATCTCGCCTTGGAGTGTACAGGAGATGTTTGATCTCACTGTTCGTGCTTTCAATCTTGCCGAGATCTATCGGACACCGGTTATGTTGATGAGTGATGGCTTGATTGGGCATATTCAGGAAAAGTTGATTGTTCCTGAGAAGGTTGATGTTGTTGACCGTAAGAAGCCTACAAGCAAGGATTGCACTCCATGGGGAACAGATGATCCCAGTGGAGTACCTGAGATGCCTGCTTTTGGTGAAGGCTACAGACTTCTTGTTACTGGTAGCACTCACAAGCCTGATGGCGTACGTAACTTTGCACCAGAGTATCACCAGAAGATCGTCTACAGGATTAGGGATAAGATTCTGAACGCGGAGCCCATGATCAGGGACATTCACACAGAGCATATCGAAGACGCTAAAGTAGCGGTGTTAAGTTTTGGCGCCAGTGCGCGTCCAAGTATCGAGGCTGTTGAACAGGCGAGAAAAGCGGGGATTAAGGCTGGTTTGTATCGTTTAAAGACCATCTGGCCGTTCCCAGAGGAGCCTGTAAGGGAGCTTGCAGACAAGGTTGAGACCATTATCGTGGTTGAGATGAATGTGGGTAAGCTTGTGAAGGAAGTTGAGCGCGTTGTCTGCGGTAGAGCTAAGGTTGTATCCCTTGGAAAAGTAGGAGGACAGTTGCCATTGGCTCGTGAAGTATACGAGACCATAAGGAGGAATGCATGATGAAGAGTCTATTTGAGTACCGAGACCAATATGTGAGGAGTCAGCCCTCGGCTTTCTGCCCCGGATGCGGTGGAGGAATCATCCTCAACTGCTTCCTACGGGCTATTGATGACCTTGGACTGGATCAGGATAAGATACTGGCTGTGTCTGGTATTGGTTGCACTGCTTGGATACCGAGCCCCAACTTTAACGGGGATACACTGCATACGACTCACGGTAGGGCAATCGCTTTCGCTACTGGCGCCAAGGCGTTTAACCCGGACTTGACTACGGTTGTTTTCACTGGTGACGGGGATGGTGCGGGTATTGGTGGAAACCATCTGATACACGCAGCTCGTCGTAACATCAACCTCAAGGTGATACTGGTCAACAACATGAGCTATGCCATGACAGGTGGACAGATCGCACCCACAACGATGCACGGTGAGACCACAGTCACAAGCCCCTATGGTAATCCAGAGTTCCCATTCGATATTACTCAGCTTGTGAAGGCTGCTGGTGCTAGTTATGTGGCTAAGTGGAGCACATACCATGTAATTGAGTTGACAAACGCCATCAAGGAGGCGCTACAGCATAAGGGCTTCAGCTTCATCGAAGTATTGAGCCAGTGTCCAACCCAGCAGCGCAGGATATTCAACCTCCGTGGACCACTGGATAGCCTGCCTCCGAGGATACTGGATATGTTTATGGAGAGCACATACAACAGGAACCGGGGATCCAAGGGTGGATACTTGTACGCGGTTCCAGCGTCTGACCCCAAGAAGACACTTGATGCAGTAAATGGTTTTGGTTCTGCGAAGATCGTTGATCATATGGGTTTTGGTCAGGTTGTACGGGTTGATAACCCGGATACTGATGCGTTGAGGGCGAAGCTTGAGGCTCTCGGTGAGGTCAAGTATGTGGCTGATCACATGGAGAAGAAGATCGAGTTGGGTCTCTTTGAGAAATATGAGCGTCCGGAGCTAACAGAGAGCCTGCAGGAGATAATCCGCAAAGCTCGAGGTGAGCAATAATGCAGCAAAATATACTGATCAGTGGAACAGGTGGACAGGGAGTCATCGCATCAGGTGAGTTCCTGAGCAGAGCCCTCTTCATGAAAGACTACGAGATCATGTTCAGTAGAAGCTATGGCGCCTCGGCTCGTGGCGGTGCCTGTATGAGTCAGATTATGGCTGCGGATCATGTGATCAATGATCTTCAGTTTGAGGCAAGCGATATACTATTGTGTCTGAGTCTTCCGGCTTTCAAGAAGTATATGCCCATGGCGAAGAAAGATTCACTGATTATCGTTGATACCCATGTCTATGAGCGAGCCGATAATATCCGTGACGATGTGGAGATCATCCAGATTCCTGCAAGGGATATAGCAGTCAAGCTTGGTAACCAGATTGTCGCCAACATGGTGATGCTTGGAGCACTCTCAAAGCGCTCCGAGATGGTGAGCTTGGATCTCTTGAAGGATGCTGTGAATACCTATATGCGTGAGTCCATGAGGGATATTAACCTCAAGGCACTCCAACAAGGCAACGAATCAGTCTAGGGACACACCATGAGTCGAGAGTACCCATCTCAGCCTCTTCCCGGCGTAGCAGCGGTCACCATACATGAGAGCAAAGTGTTGCTTGCTGTGCGTGGTAAGCCTCCTAGTTTTGGTAAGTGGGGGATTCCCGGTGGGGTTGTTGAGGTTGGTGAGACTCTAGATGAGGCGATTAAGCGTGAGGTTTTTGAGGAGACAAATGTCCGTATCGAGCCAGTTAAGCTGATTACTGTTTTTGATGCCGTCAATAAGGATGATGATGGACGTGTTCATTATCACTATATCTTGTTTGAGTATCTTTGCAGGTATGTTTCGGGGGAGGTTCATGCCAGTAGTGATGCTCCTGATGCTCGTTGGGTGGCTTTTGATGAGCTTGACAGCATTGATATTATGCCTAGTACCCGTCGTTTTATTGACCGGGTTCTAAAAGAGAATAACCTCATCTAACCAAATGGTTAAATATAGTCGAATATCGTTACCATTTGGAATACCATGGTTAATGTAGACGTCGAGATAGACGCAAAAGGCTTGTACTGTCCAATGCCCATCGTCAAACTCAAAAAAGCAACAAAAACGATGACAGAAGGACAGATAATCAAAATCGTAGCAACAGACCCAGGCAGTAAAAGAGACATTCCAGCCTGGGCGAACAAAACTGGAGCCAAAGTCCTAGAGACAAACGAGGGCGACGGCACATTCACATACATTATTAGGGTGTAAAAGATGAGTGAGAAAAAAAGAAAAATGGCGTTTGTTGTCCACAGTGGTTCGTTGGATAAACTATACCCTGTTTTCATACTAGCTAGCACAGGTGGTGCAATGGATGCTGAGGTTTCTCTCTTCTTTACGTTCTGGGGTATGGATGCGATAAAGAAGGGTGGTTTGGAGAAAGCCAAGTTACCGGGGATCATGAGTTTAGGCACTGGAATGATGAAGGGTAAGATCAAGGATGTTGGAGTTCCCACACTAAAAGAGATGTTAGAGATGTGCAGAGACACAGAGAATGTGAAGATCTATGCTTGTAGTACCACTATGGAGATTATGGGTATATCTAAGGATGAGTTAATCCCTGAGGTTGATGAGATCGTCGGCGCAGCCACGTTCCTTGACATTGCAATGGACGCAGACGTCCAAATGTTCATCTAGGTGAAGTTATGGGACGTTTAATGATACTCCTCTGTGAGTCTCCATTCCAGAACGATGTTCTTGATGAGGCGCTTGAGATCAGTAAATCTGCTCTTGAGAAAGGGCACATGGTTGATATGTACCTGATGATGGACGGGGTTTATGGTCCTTTGAATTCCCAGAGTGGTGAGCCTTTCCATATGGACAGCGCCAGTGACAAGTTTAAGGCGCTTATTGAGCTTGGAGCCACCATAAGTGGTTGCAGGGTTTGTATGGAGCTCAGAGGCGTTCAGGAGGAGATGCTTCCAACTGGTGTTGACATCGGAGGTATCTTTGATCTCGGTGAGATGCTTGCGGAGGCAGATGTGGTGTTGAGTATGGCGGGGGCGAGATAATTGGAGAAACAGGTATTAATCGTCATAAAGTCAGCCCCCTTTACTAATCTCAACTATTATGAGGCGCTTCGTACAGCCGCCGGGTTATGGGACCACGAGGTAAGGATACTCTGGACCGGAAAAGGAGTCCTCGGTGCACTCAACAACGTAGACCAGACGCTTACCAAAAAGTTCCTTTCTGATCTTCCTGATCTCGACATAGAGTTGTATGTTGATGAAGCGGCTCTTGTTACGGCTGGGTTTGATGAGGATGACTTGGTTGATGATGTTGAACCCGTTGGTGAGGATAAGATACTTGAGCTGATCGAGGAGGCTGAGGCTAGCCTCGTCTATTAGGAGTGATAATGGTGTCAAAATTAGTTGTATTGAATACAAAGGATGAAAAGATGCTTGAAAGAGCCCTAAAGATGGATGCAGAGCTATTGCTGATGCAGGACGCGGTTCTATTCGCCAACAACCGAATAGAAGCAAACAATAAGCTCGCTGCACACAAGGTATATGCTGTGAAGCGGGATGCCGTGAAGCGGGGTCTAAGCGACAGGATGCTCGATACGGTTGAGCTAGTAGATATGGATCAACTTGTTGATCTTTTGTTTAGCGGTAAATCTGTGGTAAATCTGTGATAAGTATGGCTGATAAGATGGATATTGATGAAGAGATAATCAAACTTCTACAAGCGGACAGCCGGCAAAGCTACAGAGACATAGCTAAACAGCTTGATATCAGCCACGTAAGCGTCTCATCCAAAGTAAAGGCACTAGAGGAAAATGGTGTCATCAAGGGATACACAACCATTGTGGACCCTGATAAGATAAACATCTATCCACTATGTCTACGCATATCAGCAGGAGCGGGAGCAGACCTCAGTAAGATAGGTGAAAAGATTGCAGAATACCCTGAGATGAACACGGTTATGCGTGTCAGTGGTGACTGTGAGTTGCTTGTTTTGGCTATGTGTCGTAGTCGTGAGTCGGCGTTGAAGCTGCTAGATGAGATCAATACCATCAAGGGCATCGGTAAGGTGGAGAGCCATATTGTGCTTGAAGCCATAAAGATGGCTGGCGTCAAGGTAAAGTCCTAGTTTTCACAAATTTTTATTCCTGTACTGTTTTCTATATGTCATGTACAGGGTTAGCGTTGACGTAGGCGGTACATTCACTGACCTAGTTGCACTGGACGAAGAGACGGGTGAAGTAATTAACATCAAGACACCAAGTGTACCAAAAAACCCAGAGCAGGGCGTTGTGAACGCTGTTGAGGCGTTTCTGGGGGCTCATAGCGCCGACTCTGTGCGTATGATTGGGCACGCTACTACGATTGCCACGAATGCTTTGTTTGGTCAGGTTGATCTTGACTTGCCTAGGACTGGGCTTGTGACTACTAAAGGCTTCAAGGATGTTATTGAGATTGGGCGCCAGCGGCGTGCCGAGGTATATAACCTGTTTTTTGAGCGTCCTCCGATGCTTGTGAAGCGGCGGCACCGGTATGAGGTTGATGAACGGATAAGGCATGATGGCGTGGTTATGCAGGGTATTAACTGTGCTGAGCTTGACTCAGTGATTAACAGGCTCTCAACGGATGGCGTAGAGTCTGTTGCTGTGGGTTTCATCAATAGCTACGCGAACATGGTTCATGAAGAACAGGTTAAACAGGCTATCAGTGAAAGTCTGGATGTCTATGTTACGGTTAGTTATGAGATCAGTAACGAGTACCGGGAGTATGAGCGGTTTAGCACAGCCGTTGTGAACGCGGTACTGATGCCTGTTATCCATAAATACATCAATCAACTCGAAGAAGATCTAGAATACCTTGGACTCAAGACACAGCTATATGTTATGCAGAGTAATGGAGGTCTCGCAAAAAGCAATGTAGTAAGCAGAAAGCCTGCCACGATTGTGGAGTCAGGTCCTGCTGCTGGAGTTATTGCGGCTGCTTGGCTAGGGGAACAGACTGGAGTAAAAAATATAATAAGTTTTGATATGGGGGGCACCACCGCCAAGGCGGGTACAGTACGGGGGAAAATACCCGAGGTTGTACCCGAGTATGAGGTGGCGGGTAAGATCCATATGGGTAGGCTTGTGAAGGGTTCGGGTTATCCTGTGCGTTTTCCCTTCATTGACTTGGCTGAGTGCAGCGCAGGGGGTGGGACCATCGCTAAGGTGGTTAATGGTTCTTTGATGGTTGGTCCCATGAGTGCTGGCGCGGTTCCGGGTCCAGCTTGTTATGGTAGAGGCGGCGCGGAGGCAACTATTACTGATGCTAATCTTTTATTAGGTAGGTTGAATCCCGGTAACTTGCTGGATGGGGGTATGGATATTCACCCGGGTTTAGCGGGTGACGCCTACAAGCGATTAGGTAATGAACTGGGAATAGCCCAAGAGGAATCCGCTGTTAGCGTCATCAGGATAGCAAATAGCATGATGAGCAAGATTCTCAGAATAGTCTCAGTTGAACGCGGCTATGATCCAAGGGATTTTGCCTTGGTTGCGTTTGGTGGCGCTGGTCCAATGCATGTCTGTGCGTTAGCAGAGGAGCTTGAGATAGAAAGGGTGCTTGTTCCACCTAATCCTGGTATGTTCAGTGCTTTGGGTCTGTTGACGGCTGATCTTTTCCATGATTATAGTAGACCTATTTTACTAGATGTAGCTGAGGTTGACGCGGATAATGTTGAGGCGTTGTTCAATGAGATGCTAGAGGAAGGACGGGAGACTTTGGACTCTGAGGATGTCCCGAGGAATCAGCAAAGCTACAAACGTACATTGGATATGCGTTACCGTGGACAGGGATTCGAGTTAAACATCGAGACGGAAGCACCATTCGCTGGAGCTAGTATCGAGAAGGCGGTTAGGGATTTCCACGCAAAACACACCGAGGTATATGGTTACGCTGAGGAAGATGAGCCTGTTGAGGTGGTGAACGCCAAGCTCAGGGTTATTGGGTTACTTGAGAGCCCCTGTTTAAAGACTGGGGAACTCGGTGGCTTAGCTGAGCCTCGCGAGACTAGACGAGTATATTTTGAGACTGATGACTGCTGGCATGAGGTAAGCGTTTATGATAGGAGTAGCCTCGGCGCGGAGGCTGTTGGACCGGCGGTCATCGAGCAGTATGACTCTACGACTGTGATTTATCCGGGCTGGAGCTTTAAACCGGATAAACTAGGTAACTTGATTCTGAGGAGGCTTCAGCGATGATTGATGTTACTACTGTTGAGGTCATCAAGGGCGCGTTGATCTACGCTGCTGAGGAGATGGGCATCGCGTTGAAGAAGAGCGCCTACAGTCCAAACATCAAGGAGCGGATGGACCACAGCTGCGCAATTTTCAACCATCGTAGAGAATTAATTGCTCAAGCTGAGCACATACCGGTCCATCTTGGCAGCATGGCGCTTGCGGTGAAACTAGGAATCGAGGAATACCCGGGAAGCCTTGAACCAGGAGACATGCTATTACTCAACGATCCATACATCAGTGGAACACATCTACCAGACCTTACCCTCATAGCACCAATTTTCCATGAGGGTACGCTAATTGGTTATGCTGCCAACAAGGCACATCACACTGATGTGGGTGGTAAGACGCCGGGTAGTCTCGCAGCGGACTCAACTGAGTTATACCAAGAAGGTTTGATTATTCCACCCGTTAAATTCGTGAAAAAAGGGGGTATTGATCCTGAGATTACGCGGCTTATCAGGAGTAATGTGCGTACACCCGAGGTTCAGATGGGTGATCTGCGTGCTCAGATAGCTGCAAACAATACTGGGTTGAAGCGGGTCTTGGAGCTTGTGGAAGTTTACGGTGTTGATGTGGTTCACGGTGCCATGGACGCGATTATGGATTATAGTGAGCGGCGGATGCGGGAGGAGATCAAGCTGATGCCTGATGGTGAGTATAGTGCTGTGGATTATATGGAGTCGATTCTCCCGGGTGATGGAGACGTTGATATCAGGGTCAAGATCACCAAAAAAGATGACAGCCTTGTATTTGATTACACTGGCACCCACAAACAAGTGGAACGCCCAGTAAACGCGCCTCTAGGAGTCACAGTAGCAGGCATCTACTATACATTGATCAGCATCACAGACCCAACTATCCCTGTTAATGACGGCTGCTTCAGACCTATCACCCTCAAGATACCCCACGGATGTATGATGAACCCCGTCAGACCAGCACCAGTAGCAGGAGGAAACGTGGAGACGAGTCAACGAAACGCTGATGTGATAATGAAAGCGTTCAGCAAGATTGTTCCTGAGAAGGTGCCAGCAGCGGGACAAGGCACCATGAACAATATCACTATTGGTGGCTTGAAGGATGATGGTGAGCCTTGGACCTTTTACGAGACTATTGGTGGTGGAAGTGGGGCGAGACCTGATGGTGATGGCGTGGACGGTATACACGTGAACATGACAAACACCATGAATACGCCCATCGAGACCCTTGAGGCTTATCTTCCATTAGAGTTCAAGGCTTACAGGCTAAGACCTGATAGCGGTGGACCTGGAGAGTACAGGGGCGGCTGTGGTATCGAGCGTATTTGGACTCTAACTAGCGAAAAAGCAACGTTAAGCATCATGGCTGAGCGTAACAAGATCAAGCCTTGGGGATTAGCAGGGGGACACGGTGGAGCCACAGGAGAATATATTCTGCTACAAGGAGACAAGGAAACCAAACTACCATCGAAATGCACAGTCACGATAAACCGTGGAGACACGTTGATTATTAGAACCCCCGGAGGTGGTGGATATGGGGACCCAAAGAAACGAGAACCTGCGCTTGTAAGGGAAGACATATTGAACGGCTTGGTGAGTCCAGAGGCTGTCCGGGAAATCTACGGGTACACTGAATCTATTTAATCAAAATAGCCCCGCATGAGTGCTATCACAACGGCGGAGACAAATGTGAATGCTGCCGAGATATAGAAGACCCATTGGATTGATGCTACGCTTAGGACTGCGCTCATTGCGAACATGCCGAGGCTGCCTCCTAGGCTCATTACCATTCCCCATACGCCTGTTGCTGAGCCTCTGTCTTCTGGTGCTTGGGACTCCATTGTGGCTGCTTGGCTAATTGGGAAGACCAGTACGGCGCATACCCCGAGTACAGCGTTCAATACAGGTAACATCCAGTGATATGGCGCCAAAGGCACTAAGGCGAAAGCGACCACACTGACCAGTAACCCTGTGAGTATAGGTATGAATCGTCCTACTCGGTCAGAGATTCTACCGACGATGGGTAGACTGATGGCAATAGATAGCGCGTTGGCTGTTAGGGTTAAACCTATCCAGAACTCGGTCATACCTATCTCAGCACCCAGCAACGGGAAGAAGGTAACCAAGCCCCAGTGACAGAAGCTGTGGGCGAAGACCGCGAAACAGGCTACTATTACTTTCTTGTTTGAGAAGAGTCGTTTCATGGTAGCTGGGAACTCGCTAAAGGTATTTCTGATAAGCATGCCCGGAGGTATGGGGCAGCTTAGGTCTCGGTCATCCTCTGTGTATCTCCACGCGATAAAGAAACCGATGCAGGTGATTACACCCGAAAACACGAATATGGTCTTATAGTCGAGGAATGAGCTTGCGATATAGCCTCCAATGAATGGCCCGATAACACTGCTTATGGCCCAACTCATATGATATCTGCCCATAGCCTCCCCGGATTTTTCCGGTGGGAACAAGCTACTTGCATATGCCTCGCTAGGTGGGAAATAGATGCTTAAAGCAAGACCACTAGCCATCATGGCTACGATGGGTAGATACGGGTTTGTGGCTACACTGTAGATGAATGGGACCAACGCGAATAATGCTAACCCGAATAGCATCATGTTTCGTCTACCTAGGCTATCGCTGATGGTTCCTGCTATGAGTCGGAGGAATGTCTGGATGACGTTTCTGATATTGTAGATTAGTGTGATGACCGCTGCGCTTACTCCGAGGTTCTGTATGAAGAGAGGTTGGAAGCTTTGGGGTATGGTCTCACCAAACATTGCGAAGAATGTCGCCATGAATATTGCCCAGAAAATACGTTGATTCTTTTTCTCCACATCAGTCACCGATTATACCCCATGAGCGATTATCCTAGATTTAAACTATCTCCAAGACACTTCAATAAACTATAGGGTTATATTTAGCGCCCCTAGATGTGATTTGAAATGTGTCTAGCAGTACCTGGAAAAGTAGAGAGCATTGATGGTAGGACAGCCATCGTTGACTTTGGCGGAGTAAAAAGGGAAGCAATAATTGATCTCATGGAGCCGGGGAGCATCAAACCGGGCACTTATGTTCTAGTACACACAGGTTTCGTCATCCAGATTATGGATGAGCAGGAGGCACTGGAGACTCTTGAGGCTTGGCGACAGGTATTAGCCCACGTTGAGCAGCCTTACGAGGAGCTTTAGTAGGTAAACCTAAAAGACGGGATTCATTACTCCAATCGATTAGATTGGTGAATTATTGGCGAGAGTTCCCCAGCGGACCCGACGTACCAGAGGAAATCTATGTAGTAACCGAGATTCAGAGAAACAGTCGCAATAAATACGAGTATGATGCCCGAATGGGTGTATTCAAGCTTAACAGGGTTTTATACACATACTATCCCGCTGATTATGGTTTTATACCCCAGACACTTGACGATGACGGGGACCCATTGGACGCTGTTTTATTGATTAATGAACCAACCTTCACAGGCTGCGTTACCGTGGCACGCCCCGTTGCAAACATAAAAATGATTGACAACAAAGAGATGGATGACAAGATAGTCACAGTCAGCACCACAGACCCTTTCTACAAGCATGTAAAAAGCCTAGAAGACCTTCCACGCAGCGTCATAGACGAGTTAACCTACTTCTACAACAACTATAAGCGAGCCGAAGGAATGGTCACGGAAGTTCTCAAATGGGAGGACGCTGACGAAGCTAAAAAACTCATAAACTGGGCTCAAAGTCAATACAAGGAACAAGAAGAAAGCTAGAGAAGGTTACATTCCCCAAGAGCTTGCTTGATGGACCAGAATATCGTTGCCATCGATTTTTAACTCATAAGATTTTAGATCATCAGTCTTGACCCTGAATAACATCATCTTTGGCCCCTTCACGTTTTTTCCTGTGGTTACATCAAACTCTGCCTTGTTTTTTGGACATGTTAGTATGTTACCTTTGAGGGCTCCCTTGGTTAGGTCTTCTTGATCATAGCTGCACTTGTTATCCATGGCGTAAAAGGTTCCATCAATATTTGCTATGAGCATTTCATTCTGATTGATCTTTACCTTCAACATTTTACCTACAGGGACATCGCTGATTTCTGCTACCTTTGTGAAGGATAACTTGTGGCTACTCAAATAGAATACATCTCTAGCTCAAAGGCGCGATACCCCTTATTATAGTAATGCTTTTACAATCACTAAAAGATAGCCTACTTTTTGACGAGAAGAGAAATATATTTCTCGGGGTCTGGTTCTCGCTTCATAGCAACATCGTTGAACTTGAGTATACATACTTCAGCTAAATAGAGCACGATGCTATCTGGTTCAAGGTGCCCCGTATAGGTCTCGTTATCCCGTACACCGATATCGATGTGGAGATGAGGCTCATAGTCTACAATTAAACCACTAATGGAACCAACCTCAGCAGGCTCCTCAACAACATAGTATCCCACGTCAGGCGGGAATGCGTTTTGGTTTACATAATGCAGATGCGTCTTTCTCAAGGTACCTATTCCGTTGACTACCGCGCCATGCTTGATATCATGTATCCTTGCAGCTTCTTGAATAGACTCAAGTAGCTTCTCATCGGGCCCAAGACCCACAACAACTACCTCAAACGGTCCATTACTGTGAAAAGTATTCATAACAATAACTCAGCGCAACTAGCTATAGATTCACCGATTACACAACAGATGATAGAAAAAATTAGGTACGATTTTTGTACCAATAAAACGAGATAAGGACTATGCCGATTATTCCTAAAACTATACCGGCACTATTGAATACATGCTGAATAGCAGCATCTCTTTCTCCGATCAAAGTCTGCGCTAAAGCAAGATATCCTTCATCCCAAGCGTACTTGGGTGAGTTATGAAACCCACCCATATACGCTGAAAATCGATGTGCAGTGCCCTCACGGTATATTGTGAACCGAGTTTTATCGTCAATAACCCTGATTTTATACATTAAATTAGCCAAATCTATGAGATGCGCCATGGCTATATCCGCTTCACGGAGCAGATCATCTCCTTTCTCAAGCTCTCTTCTCGCGTAGCTCTCAGAATGACACTCTGTACAGCGATCAATCATATCTTCGCGGAGGGTTTCCCATTCCTCATATGACTCACGCATAACATTTGGGGCCAACGCAGGACCCATTGACTCCAAGGTCGTTATGATTTTCTGTCTTGCATTATACCATTCAGGATCATCTTGGTCTCCGGGACGTAATCCTAGGAATCCCCAAGCAGTAATTACATTATGACTATCATGACATGTTATACAGGTTGGAGCTCTATCCGACTCCATGGTGTATAGCATTCCATGTTTTGAGTTTGCCCACATATCATAGTGAGGATGATCCCCTGCATGGCAAGTACCACATGCTTCAGGTTTGCTCGCTTCCTCCGCTGAGAATGTATGACGGGTATGGCAGGTGTCGCATCTTCCTTTGCTTTCATCTTCCCAGATGTATCCAATACTGTGACAAGGTACACATCCTTTGTCGGTTACTGCTTCTGGCATTTGGTTATAGGTTGGTACTCCTTCCATAGCCTCCCATCCTAAGGCATGTTTTCCCTCAGAAAACTCGTTTACTTTTTCCTCGTGACATGTTGCACACGTCTTGGGGGTGACCTCGGTGGGTTCATTTGTTCCGGGTCCATTGTGTTCAGTTCCATGGCAGTCAGTACATTCTAAGAACTCTGCTTTGGTGCTTTGAGAAAAGTCATTTGCTGTTTCTTGGTGACAGGTTTCGCATGATTCCTCAGCGGTTACAGTCTGGACTGAGATGAAAACCATCACTAGCAATAACATAAGAAATATTTTTTTTCGATTCAACCAACATTCACTGATCACGTATAACCGTGTTACATATATAACAGCGTTACGTATAAATTAGTGAAATGGGCGCTTTCCCCTCAAAAAACTGGGTTACCTTAGTCATTCTCAGAGTGATATCCGAAACACCAATGCATGGTTACAAACTCCTAGAGACATTAAACGAAAGAGGGTACTTAGTCGAAGACAAAATTGAGACAGGCACTCTTTACACCACATTGAGAAGACTTGAAAAAAAGGGACTGCTTGCCTCTAACTGGGAAAATCCGCCAAATGAAAAGCGAAGAAGAGTCTATACAATAACAGAGACGGGCACCTCGTATCTTAAGGAACTGATTATATCAATAATGCAAAGGAAGTCTCTGATAGAAGATATGATAAAATATTACACAGAAACTTACTAACAATTTCCCTTATCATAGAAATCAGACGAAATCCTCATAGCTTTGAAGCCACGAAATTCATTCCGGTCATTGATTCCTGAGACCCACGCAATACCTGCTGAATTAGGGTTAGGGGAAGATTGTTATTATCTGGTTCACATTTTTCTGCTGATTGTTATGAAGGAAGGACACCTAGATAGTTATGGTTACAATATTCACTATATCCACTGGAAGGGCACAGGACCCAAATTACTACTCATCCACAGCATGGGCATGGACGGACACAGCATGGACCAGCTCGCAGAGTCAATGAAATCAGATTTTGATATTCTCAGTCTCACGATACTGGGACACGGTGACAGTGACTCACCAAACACCGAGCTACCTCTAGATGAGCACGCGGAGATAATGCGAAACATTTGCACACAGCTCGACTTCAAGCCCAGCGTCCTCATCGGGCACAGCGTCGGAGGCATGATGGGTATGATACTCACTGCAAAATACCCAGATGAATACAAGGGACTGGTGCTAGTAGACATCGCACCTTTTGAGATGACGGGGGAGTCTAGCAGACCAGAGCCGCCAGCATTTTTCGAGACAGAGAAAAAAGCAAAGGAATGGCTAGCTGAACGATACCCCGGATTCACACCCTACTACGTGAAGAATAGAATCAAGTACGCGTTTAAGCAGAAAGACGGGAAACTCTATCTCAAGCCAAGAGGCGACACGGTGCGAAGCGGGTTAGCGATTGATCTTTGGCCATACGTTGAAAGAATCCGGTGCCCAGTACTCCTATTGATGGGTGTGGAAAGCGATTTGGTGACACCGGAGACCCAGAAACGGATGGAGAAAACAGTACCAGATATAGAAGCTGTAAAAGTTGAGGGTACAGGACACATGATCCCACAAGATGTCCCAGAAAAGTTCGAGGAACTTGTGAAGGGCTTCTTGAAGCGTATAAAACACTAAGGGGGGGAGGGGGGTACCCCAATCCCAGCCATAATCAGCCTTATTTTTCTGAAATCAACCTCACAACAGCCCGGTTTTGATCTCTAATAGTGTAAAAAAGCGTATCAGTAACGGGAAATAAGTGACGAAAAATGTCACATTAAGGATTATTCCAGTGGCATCTGGAATGAGCCATAACCGGGTTTACCGATTACCTGTCCATCCTCAAATACTACTTCACCACGAACCAGAGTCATTATAGGCATTCCTTTGCCTTTCATGTCCTCGTATGGTGTGATCTTCTGGATGGTCTGGAGGTTCTCACCCTTGATGTGGAACGCCTTATCCATGTCACAGATGACAACATCCGCGTCAGCACCCAGCATAAGGTCACCCTTCTTAGGATACAAGCCGTTCATCATAGCCGGATTAGTGCTGAACACCTCAACGAGCCGCTCAAGACTAATCTTGTCTTTGTTCACAGCGTCAAGCATCAAAGGCAACGTGGTCTCGATAACGACACCACCGCTTGGGGCATCATAGATGTTATCAAAGCCTCGTTCTTTCTCCTCTTTGGTATATGGCGCGTGATCAGAAGCCAAAACACCGATGGTACCATCATTCAATGCCTCCCAGAGTCTTAACTGATCATCTTTGCTCCTCAGCGGAGGATCAACCTTCGCATAAGGACCACGCTTCTTCATGGTATCCTGTGTGAACAAGAGATAGTTGGTGCTAGTTTCTCCAGTGACGTTCTGACCCATCGCCTGAGCCCACTCTACGATGTCAACTGCACCTGCTGCGGTCATGTGACAGATATGAAGATGTACATCAGTCTCAGCCGCCAAAGTAACACATCTCTGGGTGGCTTCTATCTCACAGATCGGTGGTCTAAACTCGCAGTGAGCCATCGGATCAGTACGCCCAGCGGCTACCGCTTCCTCCATGAACTTGTCTACAAGATCACCGTTCTCAGCGTGAACAAGAAGCGGACGATCAAGTTCGCCTAGAAGCTCCATGTGCTTTAACAAAGTATAATCGCTTGCCGCTAGCTCCTTGAAACGCGCGATAAGGAAGCTCTTGAAGGCTGTCGCACCTGCCTGTGCAACCTCCCTGATATCCTTGGCGGGTACCTCACCGGCTCCACCGATGAAACCATAGTCTACTAGACTCTTCTTATCGACTATCGCCTTCTTCTCGTTAAACGCCTTCAAGGTTACAGTAGCTGGGACAGTGTTTGGCATATCAATAACCGTGGTTACGCCACCAGCAGCGGCTGCCCTTGTACCTGACTCAAAGTTCTCACGTTCAGGGAAACCAGGGTCTCTGAGGTGTACGTGCATGTCCACCATGCCGGGAAGAACCACCTTACCCGTTGCGTCAATAACCCTGTCTGCTTTGGGTTCGTTGCTCTTGACGATTCCTATGATCTTTCCTTTATCAATTACTATGTTTGATTGTGTGATCCCGCTTGGGAGTACCGTTAATCCGTTCTTTATGACAATATCTACCGTCAAAGTCTCTCTAAGGGCAATAAGATGGTTTAGGGGTTAATAGGTTTTCACAGGGAAAGAGTAGGAAATATGATCTCCGGGCGCAGACTACGAGACCGAATATGAGTAGTACCATCAATGCAAGCCAGTCCCCCAGCATGCTTCATAAAGAACTCATACAGGTCATTATCTATGGGATTGATACCGAAGCCTTCCGTCAAGATCAACGTTAATCCAATATCCTCGCCACCAGTGACACCAACACCAATCTCATAGCCAAGGAAATACGTCAAGTCCTTCTGATCAATACCGCCAACAATTATACCCTTAACGCCCTGTTTCACCGCCTCACGGAGAGCATCAAGAGTAGCTACGCTACCACCTACCAGTATCTTGCCATTGTGCTCTTGTTTGATCTCAGAGCTAGTCAATGGAGTATCCCCTGATTCCACTGCTAATGCTAGTTCACCGTGGGTCTCGCCGCCTACACCGAATAAACCATGATGAAGGTATCCTTGTGTCTCAATTCTAGCTCCTTCATCATCGTATAGCTCCTGAACTATCCCCGGGATATGAGCATAGACCTCCACAGGCACAGGGTGACCCTTTATCATCATCCTACCGGTTTTCTCAGAGAAATCCGTGACCACGCCATCTATGGGGGAACGTGCCATTCTCGTCTGACGCCCAAAAAAGCTACGGGCAATAGCCACTACCTCATCCTTCTCGACAGAGTCTCCTTCATGTTTCGTTATATGGTCTTTCACAGTCTCAGGGTCAATGTTCAGGTTTCTGTAGAGGCGTAGTTCATGTATCTCCTGACTAGGCACCATGCCCTTAGCGATCAAGGTATCCGGGGTGACGGTTTCACCGACATCTACATACACTTCTCCACTGGTGGGGATTCGCCGTTCCTTAATGATAGTAACTTGCTCCACTAGGATTCCCTCCCTAGTGCCTCAAAGGGTAACAGCCTCACGGTCTGTCTGTACCGAGTCATGGGTCTTCCACGAGTATCAACTATGAGACCAAGTTTTCCAGCGCGGATGTTTCGTTTGATGGTTTTTCCCCGCCCAGCACCTACATCAAGCCGATAAGGTACAATCTGAGCCTCACCAATCTCTGTGGACTTCATGGGCACCACGGTGAGTTCTCCATATTTGAAGACATGAGACACATCAGCATCCTCAAAGTCTATGCGTAGAGCATCTTTCTCAGTCTTGAGTTCCCCCCTAGGAGCTATACATGTTCCAATAAACTCCAGTGAATCACCGTAAAGATCCAACGCTGTCAAACGGTCATGATCCACAAGATTTCCCAATGGTGCTGCCATGTTTTCAGGGTCAAGATATAGTTCGGTTACGCCTTCTGGCTGTAACGAGTCTAGTAGTATCATTGTGGAGTCCTCGATGGTCTGATTCTTGAAGGCGTCACCTTTGCCTACTACCAACTGTGTTTTCATCATATTCAACAAGGTGGGCTCCAAGGCTTGCTCAAACATATCACTGAGCGTACGCTCTGTTACCACTCCCTTGAGTCGTTGGGCTATCGCCTTGTGCCCATTTACTCCTAGCTTGATGGCTTCTCTTGCTATTGCTGCTTGTATTCTTCGTTCTTCTGATGTTATTTTCTCGTGTGGCTTGATCATCATGTTTCCGATGATGTTTCTCACGTCTCGTTCCTCAAAGGATGATGGAAGCCATCTGAGTACGTTATCGATTCCAGCCTCCTTCACGATATTACCGATACCATAGGTTAACCCGATTCCAGCGTTCAGCGACCTGTTAAACACACCATTATAAACCGAATAAACATCAGTAGTATCTCCGCCAACATCCACAGCAAGCAAGTTCACTCCTTGTTGCTGAGCATACTCGAAGAGCATCTTCCCCACCATCGCCTGACTAGGAACTATGCGCTCATCGGTCCACTCCGCGAGCTTCGTGTACCCGGGGCTATGAATTATCACGTGCTCCATATAGGCATCGTAGATGGATTCTCTAGCGGGTCCAAGGTTCTCCCGGTTGATCAATGGTCTGACGTTCTCCACCATCTTCAAAGCGTACCCATTCTCACCAAGAACACCGTCAACCTGATCCTGAATAGAGATATTACCCGCGTAAATCAAGGGGAGATTATACTCTGTGCCATATCTCGGCTTGATATCGCTCCGTTTGATGATTTCTGCCATCTCCAATACTTGGCTTGAAGCTCCTCCATCCGTACCGCCACTCATCAACAAAATATCAGGCTTAGATTGACGCATCGCCGCTATCTTCTTGTAAGGTGGACGCTTGTCATCCTTGCTAAAAGTATCAATAAGTAGTGCGCCTGCCCCCAGAGCTGCTCTCTGTGCGCTCTCTCCACTGATGTTGCCGATTACACCTGTGATTATCATGTGGAGTCCGCCGCTTGCACTGCTGCTGCAGAGTAGTTTGACGCTTTGTTTGACTCCGTTTTTGGTGGTTATTTTGATGTTTTTCGCTGTTTCTATTTGTCTTATGGCGTCTTGTACGCCTCGTGTTACGTCCAGTGTGGGCTCATCCACTGTTGTAGGTGATTTTGATTTGCCTGTTATCTTGTTTTCTTCAATGAGTATTGCCTTTGTATCGTTGTGAGTTATATCTACGAGGAGGAACTTGCCTCGTTTCTCTGAACTCATATATTATCAAATACGGCTAAACCATAGAACTATAAAGCAGCCTCGTTTTAATGTTAAAATACAGTTTTTATATTCAAACAATCATTTTAATATCAATGGAAGCTCAACCCAAACCCCACGTAAAAAAGATCAACAGACAAGCATTCAAACTACTAGAAGACGAAACACGAAGACGCATAGTCTTCATACTCAGAGACGAGTCCCTAAACGTCAAAGAAATAGCACGAAGACTAAACCTAACACCCCAGAACATATACCACCACGTAAACAAGCTTCAAGACTCAGAGATCATCGAGCTAAACTACGAGAAACGCAACGGACACCTTGTTGAGAGCTTCTACTCGGTCCCAGCGGACACCTACGTGTACAGCGATGACAAGATCACAGAGTCAAACACGAGACGCTACATGGATGTCTTATTCGGGTTACAAGAGATGGGGCTACAGATCAAACCCAGCCTAGAGACAGCCGTACTCCTCGGAGAAATACAAGAAGACTATCAAAACTGTCTAAGTGATCCCTTGAACAGATACGAGTTCTGTGAAGAATGCGCTTATTCTGGTTTCTTCATGAAGTTTGGACCAATGAACCCCCTGTTATTGAATAGGATCTACTGGTATGCGAATCTTATTCGAATGAGTGACAATGAGTTTGATGAATCAATAGAAAAGATGAGAAAAATTAGAGAGTTCCTAAGAGAACAGGCTACCATGTGATCCTGTAGGGCATCTGGTTCAGACACTCTGCACCATTCTTGGTCACTAGTATGATGTCTTCTATGTGTCCACGGTAGTTGGTCTTGGGGTCTCGGCGGTTTGGCTCATAGGTGAGGGTCATTCCCGGTTTCAGTGGCTGGTTATCAGTCTCTATTGGCCCGAAGCTTGGAGAATATGGCATAGTATAGTCGTGTACGTCTAGTCCGATCTGGTGTCCTGTTCGTACTGTTTCCTTGAAGCCTAGTTCCCTGTTGAGTTCGTTGGCGTGGTCTAGTACTTGGTTGCCTGTCATTCCGGGTTTGATGCCGTTGATGCCGTCTACTTGGGCTTGCATGGCGCGATCCATGTAGTCTTCTGTGGCTTTTTCCCATGTTACGTGCCAGTTTCTACCCATGTCGCTGCAGTAACCGGTCTCAAGTCTGACACCCACGTCAAGACTCAAAGCGTCACCGTGCTTCAGGTAATCGGTGTTATTTCCTTTGATGAAACCGATGCTACTATCGAAGCTGAACTCATAGGCGCCTAGCTCAATCATGTTGGCGTCCAACTCCTTCTTCATGTAATGAACATTATTACCCGGTTTTGTTTCCTCGATGAGAATATGGAAAGCGGTCTCGGTGATCTCGATGGCTCTGCATATTTCCTCGATCTCGTACTCGTCCTTGATGCTTCTTTCCTTGAATACGATATCGCTGATATCATACTCTGGGCTGGGGGAGACGCCTAACTCTTTGGCTATCCTGTACCACATCTGAGCGCTGACAGTGGATAGGTCGAATCCTAGTTTGTCTCCCTTGTACCTTGATAATGCTTGTAGGGTTCCTTTGATGTGATGTCCTTTCTCCTGTTTGATGACTATTACATCGTTGTACTCGCCTGATGCCTTTACACGTGGTGCTCCCCAGTGGGGCATAACTAGGGTGGTGTCTCCGTTTGCGTCCATGATGAATGTCTGGTGCTCGTCTCCAAGTGCACTGGGCATTACGTATATGGTATTGCTTGGGTTCTGGCGGATTACCTCGTTGAAGAATACTACTGCCTCGTAGCCTCTTTCTTGGGCTTGCTCCATTATTGTGTTACGTCTTCTAGTGACTGATTCTTTTTGGTTCAATGAAGTTCTAAGGTGATTATACGTTCATTGGTTAAGATATTTACCAAATATCTCATAGGTTTTTTATCAACTGAGAACAAGTTCTCAATGTGAGCCGCAGAAGAAACACGGGAAACATGAGAATAATCACTATATTTCTCATAGTAATAGCGGCTTTCTGGGTACTCATTCCAAACTTATTACCGCAAAAGGAACCTGAGCTAGTTTATCTGAATGAGACCGAGATAGAAACCATCTTGGATGAGCCATACTCGATTAATATTAACACCTATGATCAGATCAAGCTGGATGTCCAGAAGGGAGATGTTCTGAACATAACCATAGAGGTGATTGACGGTGGCCCCATTGACTTCTTTATTCTTGAGGAAGACAGGGTTGAGATGCTTATTGATGCCATTGAGGGGAGAAGTAATAGGTTTGAGAGCTATGATCGGGGGAAGGGCTTGAATATCACGTATAAGACGACGGAGTTTATCATAGTGAATAACAAGGACTGGTACCTGTTCCTGAATAACTATGGGCATGTGCAGGATGGAGCTATGCCGAGATCAAGAGTCTATGTACGTGTTGACATCAAGAAGATAGCCTACCATGATACCAATGGGTTCACGATGCCCTCATAAATGAGTACCGTGCCATCAATTGTATGTTGGAGATCGAAGACGGTAGAGTATTACTGATTCATCACTGGGACACTGATGGGTTATGCTCTGCAGCTTTACTACTTGATTACTTTGGGCGTGACGATATTGATACATGGACGCCATTATTGGGAACCTTCTATCTTCTACCCGAGCACATCAAGATGGCTCAATTTTATGACCATGTTATTGTATGCGATATGGCGCTACCCGCCGAAAACATCAGAGAGATCGCTAAAAACACAAGGGTAACCGTGATTGACCATCATCATCAAGACCCAATCGAGGAAATTGAACACATTAACCCTGTGGCGCATGGTGCAAGCGGTGACAGTTATCCGTCAAACACGTGGGTCATCAAAGAACATCTGAGTATACCATTGTCATTGAAGATCATACTCGGTTATGTGGGGGACAGGGAGCAGAAGATCATGAATAATCCCCCATTTTGGATGCAAACTCAAGAGTATCTAGAGCAGGAGGGGATCGAGTTCGATGATCTGCTTGAACTAGTCTACAGGATAGACTCCAGCTACAAGGTAGGGGAACGAGAAGCAGTGATGAAAGCCCCCCAGCAACTCAGAGAATATGAAACCCGAGAAGACATACTGGCAAACAAGGAGTGGGCGGAAAACCTGAGAAAACTAGAGGAAAAACTAGAAAAAGTTCTCTCAGAGCCCCCCGAGGTGGTTGACGGGGTTCAGGTAAAGCGTCTTGATACCTCTTACGCTATTATCAGTCAGGTAACGCGCAAACTGGCGTGGGGCACAGGAGAGGATACTGTGGTGGTAAACACTGGTTTCTTCCCTGACCAAGACCAGTTGTATTCTCGGAGTAACATCGTGGACATGCATAAACTCATTGAACGAGCCAAGAAATACGGTTACAACGCGGGTGGCAAGAAGGATGTCATCGGAGCGATAATACCGAAAACGGATACTGAGAGATTTCTCGCTGAGACAATAGAGTATATTAAAGAAAATAGATGAAAGGGGTTAAACCCTCTTCACGATACGACCCGGTCTTGCACCAGTGTGCTTCCCCTTCTCCACGACAGCCACACCGTTCACAAAAACATACTCGATGCCCTTGGGGTGCTGACGAGGCTCCACAGGAGTACCCATGACCTCTAGCTTGTCGAAGTCGAAGATAGTTATATCAGCGTAGCTACCTGGAGTGATCTTACCTAGACCCTTCAGGTTATGGTGTTCCGCTGCAGCGGTGCTAATCTTGTAGATGGCTTCCTCAAGGGTGAATACCTTGATCTCTTTCACCATTTTGTTGATGAAACCGGGGAACGCGTTAAAGCTGTTGATTCCAGGGCGCCTGTAGGGTGGTCTTTCTTGCTCATAGGTCTTATCGAAGACACTTTGGTCTAGGCTCAGGCTTCCTACTTTGTGCTGGAACATCAATGCACGATAGGGCTTCCATGGGAAGTTCCCTGTGTCCGCTGTGCCGGCCGCGTATCCCATTGCGTCTGGGTCTTCCATAATGAGGTCGAACCATGTGTCTAGTTGCTGTGTTTCGCGCTCGGCTGCTATCTGTGCTAGGTTCTTGCCTACTAGTCCGGATTCCTTGTGTTTGCTTATCCAGATGTTCTCTGCCCACTGGGGGTTTGTGTTGGGGTTGTAGGCTAGTCTGATGAACCATTTTCCGTTTTGTAGTGCGTCCTTGATCTCTTCACGGTAGTCTGGTGCTTCCAGCCATTTGGAGAAGTTCTCTCGGCTTCCGGCTTCCTTTAGCCATGGGAGCAGTATGCTGCTTAGGTAGGGCATTACATCGAAGCCGCCTCTTAGGAACCATGGCATGCTGTCGAAGCTGATATCCAATCCCTCTTCTAGTGCTTCATCGAAGAACTTGAGAGTGGCTCGGATGTTATGCTCCTCCATGTAGTCGTTGCCTTCTGGTACGAGTCGCCATCCGGGTGTTAGGTGTGCGATGTTGGTCTTTACACCAGTTACTCTACAGGTTTCTATGGATTCAAGTAGACCCTCAACTTTGTTGCTACGGGTGTCACCGAACTTTACGGCTCTTCTTCTTCCAGTGCGTCTCCAGTGGGGACAGTAGACAGCGTTCTCGTATTCTTTCAGTACAGCTACACATTCATTGATCTCATCCATACTAGCCTGAACACCGGGATCATAGTCGAGTCCTGTGCTCATACCGATGGCGCCTTCTTCGAGTGATTGCCTGATGAGCTGTTTCATCTCTTCTAGCTCTTCTTTGGTGCTGTGGCGCTTGTAGTCGTTGCCCATGACTGCGTACCTGATGGTTCCTTGACCAACTAGGGGTACGGCGTTCATTGAGACGCCTACTTCTTCTACTTTCTTGAACCAGCCTCCGAGGGTATTCCAGTCAACGGTCCATCCAAAGTATTTCTTCATGATCTCGTTGACCTTCTCCTTGGGGAACAAGCTATTCTTTGGATAGTACTTGTGGGGCTCAAGGTCATCAATATACTGACTTGAGATACCTGGTAGGTTCATCCATTCACTGTATGGTCCTTGACTTCCACCGCATTCCCCGCCGACGAAGCTGGTTACACCCTGCATTATATAGCTGTCCGCTGTTGGGAAGAACAGTAGGGTGGTGTCTCCGTGGCTGTGGGCGTCGATCCAGCCGGGGCTCGCGTAAAGTCCCTTGGCGTCCACGGTCTTTACTGCGTCACCTTTTACTTCTCCGAGTGCTGCGATCTTTTCGCCTTTGACTCCGATTGATCCCTTGTATGCTTTTTTGCCGCTTCCATCTATGATGGATGCATCTTTGATTATTACATCGTATTCTTCAGTCAAATAATTCACCGATTATTGACCATACTACGCTTACCCGGTATAAAAAAGGGTGGAACCGGGCTCGATGCTCATTTAAACACTAAAACCTATGAGAGTTGTATGAGGTCTTGTAGTTTCGAATTATTTGCTGGGAGTTTAATTACTGGAGATGGTGAAGTTAAAGAGAATATTCACATCGGTGTAACTGACGGAGTGATCACAGAAATCAGTGAGAATCCTCTAAAACGGGAATACCCTGAGGCATATGACTTTTCAATGAAGACAGTTATGCCAGGTCTCATTGACGCCCATGTACACATCAGATACGACCCTAGCGGGGACCCAGAGCAACAATCACATGAATATCAAGCGCTTAGAGGAACAGAAAACGCTAGGAAAGCACTCTATTCAGGAGTAACTAGTCTCGGTGACGCGGGTGCTGTGGGGAACTTGGCGTTCGCAGTAAGAAATGCAATCAATAACGGTGTAACCGTTGGTCCGAGGCTTTTTGTCTCGGGGGAAATGATCACAATCACCGGTGGAAGAAGCAAGACACCCGGTGAAAGACTTGAAGTTAATGGTGCAGATAGTGCAAGGGAAGCAGCGAGACGCCTATTGATGTATCATAACGCTGATTACATCAAGCTCGGTGCAACAGGAGCCATATCCAGCGCCCACACAGGACCAAGACATCCTCAATTAACCGTAGATGAGATGAATGCATGCTGTGAGGAGGCTCATAACTGTGGAAAACTAGTGCATAGTCATTGTTATGGTGAGAAGGGGATAAGCAATAGCCTTGAGGCTGGCTGCGATGTCATTGTTCACGGTCAGACTCTAACTGATGCCCACATAGATTACATGAGAAAGAACGATTTGATCCTGATGCCCACATTGAAGGCATTCTGTGGACACCTTGACCACGTAGGGGAAGGAGGAACCCATGACAGAATAGTCTCAACGGGCATATGGGAGGAAACCGAGCCAAACTTCAGACGAGCCCACAAAGCAGGACTAACAATAGCGATGGGTACGGATGCCGGGATGCCTGATGATCACTTTGGGGATAACTACAGAGACCTTGAATACATGGTGGAGTGGGGCATGACTCCTATGGAGGCTGTTCAAGCGGGTACATTGAACGCTGCAAAGAGCCTAGCAGTGGAAGACAATGTCGGAACAATTGGGGTTGGTAAGCGTGCTGATTTGATTGTTCTTGGTAGGAATCCTCTTGATGATATACGAAACATAGGAAAAAGTCTCGAAGAAGTCATCCTCAACGGAGTATTCATAGAAAAATAATCAAAACCATTTTACGCTACCAACCGCCTCCTCTGAGCCATGAAGAAAAACACCATCGATCTGCTACTGCTCGGTGTTGCACACAGCCTAAACCACAGCCTATTCCTAGTACTTCCACCACTGATGACAACCATCGCAGATGACCTGAATACAAGCTTTGCTACAATTGGGATTATCTCGACAATCACGTTCCTAACCTATGGCACTGGAGCGTTAATCGGTGGACCTCTAAGCGACAGAATTGGTAGCCTGAAAGTGGCTCAGATCAGTATCGGGTTAGGTGGATTGATGTCCCTTGTTTTTCTATTAGCCAACAATGTCTACATTTTCGGCGTGGGAATGTTCTTGATGGCGCTTTGGGCAAGCTTCTATCACCCTACAGCAAATGGACTGATAGCCAAAGCGTTTCCTGAGAACACAGGTGGAAGCATGGGTATTCACAATGCAGCTGGGAACTTTGGACAAGTATTCACTCCAACAATAGCGTTCTTCCTTGGAATCAGGTTCAGTTGGAGGATTAGTTTCGTGGTTTTCGGTTTGATGTCTGTTTTAACAGCGGTTTTACTGGACAGGATCGAGGTGAATGAAGGACATATGGAGAGGAACACTACAGGGTATCTTGAATTTATCAAGACGCCGGGACTCGGTATAGTCTTAATCTACAACATCTTGGTGGGCTCTTTGTTCAGATCCGTTGATCTGTTCTTCCCCAGCTTCCTCAGCACAGACAAACTCTACACAGGGGGACTAGCAGCCATAGCCAACAGCATGATCCTGTTTTTCGGGGTATTGGGTCAACTAGCTGGGGGAAGAGGTAGCGACAAGTTTGGTTCACAGAAAGTACTCTTAATTGCTACTACTGGGATGGTGGTTAGTCTAGTTCTATTGATGGTTTTACCCACAAATATCGCTGTACCCATCTTCGTATTCATCTACGGAGTATCTATGTTCGGGCATCAGCCAACAGTAACTAATCTGGTGAGCAAGCTAAGCCCCAGAAACATGATGGGACTAGCTTATGGCGTGATGTTCTTCAGCGCTTTTGGAGTTGGAAGCATCAGTACATCAATCACTGGGTGGCTTGCTGATCAGTACAGCTTGACCGCGGCGTTCTGGGTAAACACTGGGGTATCAATGGTACTGCTTCTGATTAGCTTTGTAATCTACATGAGGATCAAGGAGTAACTCTGGTAAGATAAGTTAGGACAGCCATTATGGTCTTAGCGTCCTCGATCTCGTTACTCTCAATCATGTTCAAGACCTCATCAACAGGGTAACGCTTTACCTCAATATCCTCGTCATCTTCTGGAGAAGCTGTGACATCGGTTAGTCCTTCAGCTAGGTAGAAGTATAGTATCTCGTTGCTGTATCCGGGCACCATGTAGCTTTGGAATAATCTGCTCCAGCTGCTAGCTGCGTATCCTGTTTCTTCTTGCAGCTCTCTGACAGCACATTGATACGGGTCTTCATCTTTCTCTAATGTTCCCGCGGGTATCTCAAGCAGGTATTTTCCTGTTGCGTAGCGGTATTGTTTGATGAGCACAATCTCGTCCTCGTGAACAGCTATTATAGCGACTGCTCCGGGGTGTTTGACAATGTTTCTCTCGGTCTCTCTTCCGTTGGGTAGCTTGACAGTGTCGTGGTAGAAACTGAAGTGTTTTCCTTCTTGTATTAGGGTACTTGAGAGCTTTTCTTCCATGCAGTATGAGCACTGGATTGGGGATAAAAGGGTTAGTAGTGGCTCTTACCCCAGTAATTCTCCGTGGTATCAAAGAGACCTGTAGTATCTATTCTACCTAGAGCTGCCTCAAGCTGTTCCTGTGCATCATCAAGAACCTGTTGCTCATCTACGGACTTGACTATCCTGTTCTCCATGAGTATCTCGCCGTCAACGATAACGGTATCTACATCGTTGCCATTGGCGAAATATGTCAACTTATCCACGTACATGTTCAACGGATAGAAATGAGGCTTATTCAAGTCAACCAAAATAACATCAGCCTTCTTACCCGGCTCAATACTGCCAATCTGTTCCTCCATTCTGAAAGCCTTCGCCCCATCAATAGTGGTCATCTCAAGTATCTTGCCCGGTGGAAGCACATCAGCGTCCCTGAAGTGACGCCTATGATACCTCATACACTGGAACATATGCCTAAACATATCGTAGCTCCGATCAGGAGCCCCTGCGTCACTACCCATAACCACGGTGACACCAGCATCAATAAGCTCAGGAACAGGACACCGCCCCATGATGCTAGCTACAGCACTTGGGTTATGAGCTACCTTGGTATCTGTTTCGACGCATATCTTGATCTCTTCATCAGTAAGCTCCGTACTGTGACTAAAGACCGCCTCAGGTCCAGTGAAGCCCAGTTCCTCGTGACAAAACTTGATAGTTCCTCTTGTATGACCATCCATAGTGAACATTAAATCATGTTTCCTAGCCAAGGATCGTACTTTCTCGGCTCTTTCTTTGAGATCTACTAGCTCTCCCCCAATTATCGGCTTGACTTCTGGATGTGGGGTCGGATGCATCATGGCTATTTTGATTCTACCTGAAGCCCTGTTATGGTTCTCCTCGATGATCTTCTCACATACAGATACCTGTTCATCGAAGTCAACCATATAATCACGTCTCAAATCACCACTCCAATCCGCGTATAGACTAGGGAATGGAGGTCTACGAGGCCCAACAGCAACAAATGTCCTAACACCCACTCTTTCAGCTGCATCACAGTGAGCTTTAGCATACTTTGGATCATCGACACGCATGATACTATCACCGCCTCCGAAGAAACTGATCCCACAAGTGGTACCGAATTTGAGACGTTCTAGGTTAAGTAAGGCTGATTCTGCTTCCCAGAACTCCGTGGTACTTCCTGTGGCGTACATGTCTTTACATGCCTTGTACCATGTTTCATTGTGCATTCCAAGACTTCTGAGTAGGCTATGCCCTGCGTGTCCGTGTCCATCCATCAAACCGGGTAGAATAGCCTTCTTTGTGGCATCTATCACGATATCTGCGTCATGTTTCTTGACAAGCTCCTCTTTCCTTCCTGTATCGATTATTTTGGTGCCTTTGATGGCTACAGCAGCGTCCTCGATTATCCTACGCTGGGGGTCCATGGGGATCAGTATCCCGTTCTTGATGAGAATATCAGCCAAGGTAACTCACGTTAGTTATGATTTAGCATTCTAATATTATACCCTGACGATTCATAAATTATATAACTTTATATAATTATATTTTTATTTAGTATTGATGAAAGGACACAGCCCAACACTAGACACAATACTAATGGTTGAAAAGACACTATTAGAGTTTGGCGAATACCCTACAAAAAAAGCATTACGAGAAAATTTACCCAAACAAATCGAGTACCCTACATTTAACAGAGTACTAGATTACCTTGAGGCATCAGGTAAAATCATGTACAATGGACGTTCTATCATCTATACATACGTTAACAACGAAAAACTGCAGAACCTAATATCCCGCGGAACTATCATAAAACGTCAAGAGTAACCAAACCTAATTTCATATGTTTTATGATCCAGAATTTCCAGTATCCATGACTGAACTTTTCCATCATTCACTAATATTGTGTATATTCCACGATAACCAGAAGGCAAACGGTACCGGTAGAGATTATTTACTCCATACTTAGAAACATAGTATCTAGGAATATTCCTTCTCTGTATCTGGTTCCCCACCATACAGTTCTCAAGCAAAGTCTCTGATATCAAATCAATACATCTATAAATAAAATTATCAGAGCGCAGTGACGAGTACAACTGATTCAATTCATATGAGAGCCCCACTTCATCAGAAGGCGATACAGATGACACAAAAATAGTATTTTTAGAAAACACTAATAGTATTATTGGTTCACAGGGTTTAGTAACGCAACTGGCTCCCCGTTAAGATAATAAACCCTCGGAGTGTTCGTGTGAAGATGATTTAGCAAGCTATACGTCATCCAACCTGCGGTCTCAGCGGTCTTACTTATAGTATTCTCACCTGTTTCACTTATGATCTCAACCACAGAACCCTTCTCAACGTCCACGCCATCAAGATCAACCAGATAATGATTCAAACTCACAGAACCAAGACTACTCTTGTAGACCCCATCAACCAGTATCCTTCCCTTGTTAGCCATCTCCCTTGGGATACCATCATAGAACCCAGCGTGAATAGTGCCGATCCTCATCCGCTTAGGAGCCACAAACTTACCCCAATAAGTAACACCCTCACCGCGTTCAACCGTCTTCACATACTCGATCCTTGCTTTGAGGCTAAGCGCTTGTTTCAAGTCAACCGGAGCAGACAAATCCTTCTTCTCAGGATAAACACCGTAAAGACTCATGCCGGGTCGTACAAGATCAAGCCATCCTTTGGGGTTATGGAAAGTAGCATCTGTGCTCGACATACTTCGAATAGGTATATTGATTCCTTTTTTCTTCAGCGTAGCGTCAACAGCGAGAAGCTTTGCTAGCATCTCTTTATCCATCTCCGGGTTCTGTTGAAAGGTAGAAAATATACCAACAACATCAACCATGCTCAGCTTATACACATACTCGATAAACTCAGCAGCCTCACTATGTCTAACTCCTACCCTGTTAAGTCCAGTATCCACTTTCACGAAAACAGTAGCATGATCCCCAGCCTTCAAAGCTGCTTCTTGAAGCTTATCCGCGTCCTCCTGCGTGTAAATAGCCTGAGTAATCTCCTTATCTACGACACTCTTGTACTGCTCAGATGTGAAGAGAACATCCATACATAATACATTCAACTTCAATCCAGCTTCACGCAGCTTCAAAGCCTCATAGAGCTTGGCAACCATACACCACTCCACACCCTGTGATTCAAGGTAGGCTGTTACAGGCACTAACCCGTGTCCATATGCGTTATTCTTCACTACCGCCATAATAGTGGTCTTTGTATGATTCTGCAGTTCTCTCAGATTGTTTCCAATATTATCGAGGTTGATCTCAAGCCAACTGCTGTATCCCCTAATACGTTCCCTAATCTCTGATGAGCTAGGTTGATTCTCAAAGTAAAGTGACATTGTGGGTATGAGGTAACGTGATAGTAAAAAAGTATGGTTAGATGCTTAGTCCACCGGGCATGGTCTGCTGTATCTCAACGGTATAACCCTCAATGTCTTTAAACATGAATACCTTGACCTTGAGGCGTTCTGATTCACGAGGCAGTTCCTCAATATCTAAACCGTTTTTCTTCAGTTTCTCATACCAAGCGTCAGCATCCTTGACGTTAAGACAAAGAATCACAGGTTTAATGTTATTGGCTTTATGATAACCATGAGCCCCATCAACAAGCCCAACGTAAGCCCCATCTCGAATCCGATATATCTTGCTCCAGCCTTGGTCCACTTCCATTTCGAAGCCCATGATATTCTCATAGAAACGTTGTGCACGGGGCAAGTCTCGGTAATAGAGCCATGTGATGACTCCACGTACATCTTCACTCATAAAGACACTAGAATTGTTCATACTATTTAACAAGTATAATCATTTTCCTAATTCACTTATTTTTACTAAAGATAGGGAACTATTATAGAGATTAAAATAAGCGAAGAAATTAAAACCGGAAAAAGTTCGTGAATATCTACAAGTAGCTGATAGAAGCACGGACCGTCTTGAAGCACTAACAGCTGAGTTACTTGATCAACAGCGTATAGAGGAAGGCAGGCTCTCATTAAACATGGAAAGAGTGGATCTCAATCAACTAGTTTCATGGGTGCTCGAAGAAGTATCAGGCACCGTAGAGAAAAAGGATCAAAAGATTACCATCGATTTCAACGAACCAATAATCATAACCGCAGACGAGCTAAGACTTGGACAAGTTCTGGTCAACTTACTTGATAACGCCTCAAAGTACAGCCCAGAAGGCACCGAGATAGACCTAAAAATAGAAAAAACCGAAGAGACTATCAGATTCACAGTAAAAGACAATGGAATCGGAATAAAACAAGAAGACATCAATAAACTCTTTACACCATTCCCAGACATCGAACGCCCCATAGTATCCGAAAAAAGCGTAGGACTAGGACTCAGCATCTGCAGAGGAATCATCGAACTCCACGGCGGCAACATATGGGCAACATCCAACGACACGAACAAAGGCACAACATTCCACTTCACAATCCCCACAAAAAAGTAACCAAACACCAAAAAAATGGTGGACTGGGATAGGTCTATACTAGCGTTTGAACTATCAAGTCCACTATAAATATCCTCTATTAAAAAGGTTAATGGTGAAAAAAGGTGCTCTGCTTTGAGCCAAAAGCATCAAAAAAGGCTTATATGAGGTTTTCTCAACTGTTTAAATATGGTTCTGGATCACAAAGAGATCATATTTCAGGAGTCAAGGAACTGCGTCGTAGTATACAAGGCAATAAATAACGGAGAAGACTTTGAGATCATAGACCTCAACAAAGCGGTTGAGAAAACAGAGCAAGTATCCAGAGACAACATAATAGGAAAACGAGTCACAGAGGCCTTCCCCGGAGTAGATGAGTTCGGGTTGCTGGATGTCTTCCGTCGAGTATATAAAACGGGAGTGTCTGAGCATCACCCCGAGAGCCAATACAGGGACCAACGGATATCGGGGTGGCGAGACAACTATGTATATCGAATATCCGGGGACACAATCGTAGCAATATACGAGGACATAACCGAGAGAGTCAACAAACGAGAGGAGATACAGTACCTTAACAGGCTCCTCAGAGCCGTACGTAACGTAAACCAGCTCATAGCCACTGAGTCTGACTCCTCCGTTATGCTGCAGAAGCTCTGTGAGGCCCTTGTTGAGACAAATGGGATCAATGGTTGCTGGATAAAGCTACATGAGCCAGACCACATATACACATGCGGGTTCTCTGAACCGGATAAAATAAGGAGGTTCCATGCAGAAGACGCGCCTAAATGTGTTGCAGGCCTCAAGCCGGGAGAGATAAGAGTAATTGATGACCCTGAGACATGCAGAGACTGCGTTCTATACTCCATGCATGATCAGACAATACTAGTCGGCTCACTAAGCTACCTTGACCAAATGTTTGGTGAGATGCTTGTTACCGCGCCCCTTGACAGGGTTCAGGACTCGTTGGTTGAGTTATTCAGGGAAGTTGTCGGGGACATCGGGTTTGCGGTTCATTCACATAGACTCAATGAGATGAAAAAAGAGCAGGATGAGACGCTTAAAAGATATTATAATGCTTTGGACAAGCTTCTAGACTACTCAAACAAAGTATCCACTCTGTATACGGATAAAGAGGCTGCGGATCTGAGCCTTGAGGTGCTACGAGACATATTAGGCTACAATCATGGTGACTTGATAGTTTTAGAGGGGGACATGTTTGTTCAAAGGCTTCATATGAGAGACGAGGTTAGCGATTATTCTCAGAGTATCCACACGCCATCAGTCCTCAGGAGATGTTATCAAACAAAACAGACCCAGCTAGTTAAAGACACTAGGCTTGATCCTGATTATATCTTAGGGCCCGCTGAGGGCGTCTACCAACCATATTCCGAGCTATGCGTACCAGTGCTCAGAGACGATGAGGTTGTTGCCATGATCAATGTTGAGAGCGAGAAACTGGACGCGTTTACCAGTTACGATGTTAAACTCGTCGAGACCATGGCGAATATACTATCCGCTAAATATTCGGCCATGGATTATCTGGGTAGGCTGCAGATGTCAGAGCATAATCTCGCATTGATACTAGAGGAGGCGCTGGATGGGGTGTCAGTTAATGTGGGTAGACGTCTGGTTTATGTGAATCAGGCTCTATGTGATATGCTTGGGTATACCCGCGACGAGCTACTAGGCATGGATGTGGTTGATCTACATGCCCCAGAGTACCGGGACGATGTCGAAGAGTACCTTCTGATGAGGCAGAAGGGAGAAGCGGCACCGATTAGATACGTTGTGAAGCTCAGTGGAAAAGATGGAGCCCAGGTTGATGTAGAGTACCATGTCTCACAGGTTGACTGGATGGGTGAATCCGCGAGTCTCGCCCATATTAGGGATGTCAGTGAGCGGAGTAGATTTGAGGCGTTACTAGCAACGCTACACAGGTCTGCTTTAGCCTTCAATAAAATCAACACCATCAGTGAGGTCGTCGAATTGTCTTTAGACCTTTTGGAGAGGATAGTAGGTTATAGGTTTCTATCGTTTATGTTGGTGGAGGAGGAGGTCTTGGTTACGAGTGGTACTCGTGGTGCACCTGTACTTGATTTGGTGCTACCGTTGAGTGGACCTGGGGTCACTGTTCGCGCTGTGAGGGAGAAGGAAACTCAGCTAGTGAATGATACCACTGTTGACATGGATTTTGTTAAGGGCTCCACGGACAGCCTCTCCGAGCTAGCTGTGCCCGTGATGGTTGAGGATGAGGTTTGGGCTGTATTGAACGTTGAGAGCATGGAGAGGGATGCTTTCACTCAACGTGATCAGGTGCTGGTTGAGACCCTAGGCAGTCACGTCTCCTCCGCTGTTAGTAGGATAATGGCTCAGATGCAGCGTGATGAGGAGGCTTTGATGTATCAGAGGAGGATTATGGCTAGTGAGAAGCGTTACAGGACCCTGGTTGAGAGTAGCCCAGACTTGATTATTGAGCATGACCTTGAGGGAAACGTTGTGTTTACCAATGCGGCTGCTGAGAGGTTTCTAGGCTTCTCCCCGGTTACAGGTGCTGGGTTGAGTGTCCGCGACGTTGTGTCTCCCATGTATCTAGGTATGTTGGAGGAAAGGAGCCGTAAACGAGCCGCAGGGGACACGGGGGTTTTCAACTACGAGCTGGAGATAATTAACGCAGACGGTGAATCTGTGCCGGTTTTGATTAACTCTGTCCCCATAATGGAGGATGATACTGTTAACTCGATTTTATTGATGGTACGGGATCTCTCCGAGTATAAGAGGCTGCAGAATGAGCACGCAATGGCGCGACTAGAGGCCCGAGAGGCCGAGATACGCGCCGAGGAGGCTGAGAAACTTGCTCAACTCAAGACCCGTTTTATGAGTACTGCTACTCATGAGCTGCGGACTCCTTTAACGGTGATACGGGGATACTTGGAGCTATTGAAGGACCTTAATGACGCTAACATGGAACCCGTTAAACAGTATCTAGAGATTGTCGAACGCAACACTATGCGTCTCAATAAACTTACAGATGACCTGTTGGATCAACAGCGTCTAGAAGAAAAACGTGTTAAGCTAGACCTTGAGGAGGTGAACTTGTCTCAGCTTGTGAATGAAGTCATTGACGAGATGAAGCCAATGCTTGAGACCAGGAATCAACGAATCGATTTATGCTGTGATATTGTGAGGACTATGGTGGATCGTGTTCGTTTGAGTGAGGTATTAGTTAATCTGGTTGGGAACGCGTCTAAGTTTAGCCCGGAGGACTCTGTGATCACGGTGAGGGTAGCATGTGAGGGCGAGGTGGCTTTGTTTAGTGTTAGGGATCAGGGCGCTGGTATCCGGGAGGAGGATATGGGTAGGCTCTTCAAGCCG
>Ga0190359_1000275_pt1 | contig 35615 bp, 18 predicted proteins | sample 48721823_MG_FD_161269 | JGI IMG/M metagenome (GOLD analysis project Ga0190359, IMG submission 161269) | Hydrothermal vent microbial mat bacterial communities from Southern Trench, Guaymas Basin, Mexico - 4872-18-2-3_MG | ecosystem: Environmental > Aquatic > Marine > Hydrothermal vents >... | reverse complement strand
GCCACTTTTATTTCCAGTTTATTTTTCCCTGTTACGACCAGGTCATTGATATGTACACTGAATGGTTTTGTCCATACTACACCGGCAGACTTCCCGTTTACCAAAACTTCTGCCACATCCCGTACCTCACCTAGATCAAGGATGATGTTGCGGTGACCCTGAATGGCTTTTTTTGAGATACTAAAGCTGTTGGTATATCTCACCGTACCGGAGAAATATTTTATGCCTTGGGCTTCAGCATCCGTCCACGAAATGAGTTTGTTGAACGTGGCGGATGGAGGAGCACCCCGGTTTTTGGGAAATGAAAGCGTCCAGGGTCCGTTGATCTCCGTCGTCTCTCCTTCGGTGGTTCTTTTATATTCAGGCAGATCTCTCTTTTGGGAGCTATACACGATGAAACAAGATCCATAGGATGGTAACCGGATGTTTATTTTGGTTTTTCCATCCGCATGTTTTGCATCTGAAATACGATACTGACGACCCGTAACGGGATTCCAAAATTCAGCTTTACCCCGGGTAATCCTGAAATCACAAGCTTCAGAGACGGATTGGCCGGTCTTGTTTCTTACGAAATAAATATCCGTATTGCTGTCTTGCCGGTGGATAAAATCGAAGGTTGAAGCATCGCCGGTAAAGTCGTTTTCGATGGATAACTTTTTCAATGCTTCATCGATACTTATGTTTTTATAAAAATCACCATGGATCTTTTTGGCTACTTCCGGATTCTGAATTAAAACTTTTGCGCCGGCCGCAATCATCTTTTCTACTTTCTTTATGACCTCGTTGGGTATAACCCTTTTATCGGGCAGAACCAGCAGTTTGTAATTCATGCCATCCGGCAGCACCAGTTTTCCGTCGGATACATTCATCCGGCTCAGCAGTACCTCCGAATTGATCACGTCAAAATCATAACCGAAACTCAGTCCATCGAGCCCCGGTTTATCGGGAGATCCCTGTTTTTCAGGGAAAAAGTTGGGTGCTTCGTCTCCGTAATACCAAGCTACGTCGGCCACAAATTTTCCCTGCCTCAGCATGTATGAACACCTGGATAAATAGTCCATAAATGGTCCGGCGTATTTCCACCAGGTTGTGGTGGGGTTTACGTCCAAACCGGCATGATAAGTCCTTCCCGGAATGCCAAATTCAGGGCGCGTATTGGCGAAGGCATGGAAGGTGATCTCATTAAGTCCTTCACAAAAAGCGCGGTCTACGTCCTTTTTCAGGTCATGGGGAGCATCTTTCCAACGTCTCCAGGTGGTGAATGATTCGGCATCAACCAGACCACGTCCGTAAATATGGGATGCACTGGCTATTTCCTTCACCAGGAAGATGTGATGCGGATTTTGAACCCAAAATTCTCCGCGTGGAATCGGCACCTGTCCCAGCGCTTTCAATGCATCCACGGGACATGAAGCCCAGATTGGCGGCCCGGGTCCTCCTGCCTCAGCCACCAATTCCATTCCATAATCGGCAAGTAACTTACTGCCGGTAATGTAATGACTTAAAATGAGCTGATCACTGACGGTCTTTTTGAACTGGTACAGGAATTGATCGTATTTGCCGGGGAGTTTCCATCCATTAAATGCAGGAAGATAGGGAAGAATATCGTAGTGGTGCTGCGCACGGAATACGCTGTCCATCGTACCGGTCCATGGTGTTGATTCACTCAGCTCCATGCTGTCGAACTCGAAATAAGCCAATCCCGACTCACGGGCATTTTCTTTGGTGATGCCAAGCCTGCTGAGGAAATAATGTAAATGCCTTTTGGTGGCATTCGGATCGAAGAAGTCAATGAAAAGGCCGTTTGATTTCGGGCTTGGAACGATCAGGTGCTGCCCGGTGTTGGAACAGACGAACCGTAGCAACGTCCATTTTCCTTCGGGGATCTGCCATTTCAACGTTTTCCCATCGAAATTCTTGTTCAGGATGACCACATCACCGACGTCGCTTATTTTCTTTTCCGGGTTGTCGGGAACGGCCAGGACAGCTACTTCCTTGTAGTATACCGGCATCCCGTTCTTGTCTTTGGGACAACCTTTGGGAACCTCAGGAAAAGGCAAAGGGCCCGAAAATGATTGTGGGCCGGTGATCTGGAGTTCAGAGGAATACAGCGCTTTTGCTGCCCAGTCGGGTGTAACCCATGAGCCGCCGGCATTCCAGCCGCTGGAGGCAACGAGGCCTATTTTCATGCCCAGGCGCTTCCCTTCAGACAAAGCATATTTGATGTATTCAACCGAGGAATCTCCCATAAATTTCGGACCGATCCCATATTCTCCATTCGGATTATAAACGGCTTGTACATCCCATATTTCTGCCCGTGCCATTCCTTTTGCCTTCATTTCTTCCAGGTCGTGCGTCAGGGAAGCTTTCGTGACATCTCCGTTTAACCAGCACCAAAAGGCACCGGGTCTGACTGACGCAGGGGGATTTACAAATTCTTCCGACAATTTTTGAATGGTTTTGCCCGTTTCCCCGGATTTGGATATATCTCCGGCTTGGTTTGAGCAAGCTGCCAGGATAAAATTCAAACCTATTAAATATATTAAATTGAAAATAAATTTCATGGATATTAATTTATAATGTTGTTCTTCATTCATTTAACAAGTTTCTCGCTATTCAATACCTGAATGATGCTGTCACAATCGGTCCTCATTTGCTGAAGTTTGTCCTGGTATTTCGGATCATTGATCAGATTGTTCTTTTCCCAGGGATCTTTAGCCACATTGTACAACTCTTCGTGCTGCATGTCGTGGCGATACCTGAAATATTTAAAATCTTTGGTTCTCAAACCTTCGCTGGGTGGGATGATCGAAATCTCCCACAAATGTTCGCAAACAAATTCTTCACATTTTTTTGCCGGATTCTTTCCCTTTGTATAACCGACCAGGCTTCTCCCCTGCCATACCGATGGTGCCTGCATGCCGGCAAAGTCAAAAATAGTGGGGGCAATATCAATATTCAGGGCTATATCATCAATATCCCGGTGTTTGGAATTGCGCGGGTCATAAATGATCAGAGGAACACGAAGGGAATTTTCGTACATCAACCATTTACCGGCGAGTTGACGTTCACCCAGGAACTGTCCGTTATCGCCCATGAGCATGATGATCGTGTTATCGGCAATGCCTTTTTCTTTCAGTAACTTACGGATTTTGCCAATTTCAATATCGATCCCGGAGATCATTCTGAAATAACCTTTTACGCTGTGCTGGTATTTTTCGGGGGTATTGTACCTCCAGGTCCAACGAGTCCGGTTTTCTCCTTCCCGCACATATACTGGTTGAGCCAGAAACCATTTATCTTCACCCATACGCGGGGCAGGAATGGTGATATCACTGTAAAGACTGTCGACGCTCTTTTGCCAGAAATATTGAGCGGGAGCCGGATCATGCGCATGCGGTGCACTGAAACTCAGGGAAAGACAGAAAGGTTTTCCTTCAGGGACACTATTTATAAAGTCAAGTGCTTTCTGGCCTGTGTATCGTGTCAGATGAACCGTATCCCCATTCAGTGTTTTGTAAAAATATCCCCTTCGATCGTGAAAACGTGTGTTACGGTCATATGATTCACAGACATCAAACAAGGATTTAATGCTGTCGTATCGTACTCCGAATTTTCCAAAAAAACCGGTATAATAACCCGAATTTTTCATTAATTCGGGATACGATTTTTCCATATATGCATCTTTGATATTTCCCACGCCAAACGAATAACCCGTGGTGCGTTCCTGCATACCGGTAAAAATACTTGCCCGGCTGGCCGCACAGATGGGTGTGGTCACGAAGGCATTCTTAAAATAGATGCCTTTACTGGCGAGATTATCCATTTCAGGCGTATGGATAATATCATTTCCGGCGTATCCCATTGCATCCCATCGCTGGTCATCAGTAAGTATGAAGATGATATTCGGCTTTTGTTTGACCTCCTGTTTGCAGCCGAAGCCTGTTAAAAGGGTCGTTGCTACAGCTACATACGGCAAATTTGTTTTGAATTTCATGAGTTAATGTTTGTTTAATTCAAAGGATGATGTTGCAGGCCTTTTAAATAGTAATCATACCTGTCACGTAAATGATCTTTGATCTCCGTATAATTACTGTCGTTAACCAAGTTATGCAACTCGAAAGGATCATTTTTAATATTATAAATTTCCTCCACTTCAGGGTCCACATTCACGTAACGAATATACTTCCATTCATCGGAACGTACTCCCCTGCTGTCGGGGATAGGATTTTCAACTTTGATGATACCAACGTGCTCCAGGAAAAAGTCTGATCTTAAAGGTGTTAGTTTACCTTTTAGATATGGGGTTAAACTTATTCCATCCATTTCAGAAGGAACAGGAATACCTGCCAAATCCAATATTGTCGGGGCCAGATCGATGTTTAATGCAATATCATCAAGCTTTTTACCTCTCATCTTATCTCGTATTCCTGGTCCATTAATGATGAGAGGGACCCGGATGGATTCTTCATACAAAAGCCATTTTCCGCCAAGGCCATGCTCACCCCATAAATAACCATTATCAGAGATGTAAATGACGTAAGTATTTTTATCCAGTTTCAAATTCTGCAGTGTCGTCATGATTTCTCCGATGGATCGGTCCAAACTTTTAACGCAACGCAGAAAATTCTTTTCAAAGTTGTTTTTCGTTGCTTCATCTTTCCGTTCATCAAAGTAGCACCATCTGTTTAGTGATTTTTCCATTATACTGGTGTCCATGGCCTTCCAGGCCTCGGGCGTATCTGATATTCTCTTTGGGATCTTCACCGTTTCAAATAAATATTTGTCCCGTTCGTCTGGTTGATAAGGATGGTGAGGGGATTTATAACATACTGTAAGACAGAATGGTTTATCCGGGGAACAGGATTTAAGAAACTCCCTGGCTTTAATGGCCAGCCACTCCGAGTTGTGAATCTTTCCACTATCTGTTTGATGAAAATATTTTCCCTGGTTTGCCCAGGCATTAAACACGTCAAAGACAGCTTTTGTACCATCCGTACCCATTCCCCATTTACCGAGCATCCCTGTTCTGTACCCGTTATCATGCAATATTGCGGGATAGCTTTTACTTATGATTTCAGGTTTCAAAGATGTTTTAAAATGGTTCATGCCATGTGTGCTTCCATACATCCCGGTGGTTATACATGCCCTTGAAACAGAACAAATAGGAGTTGTGACAAATGCATTTCTGAAATAAATCCCTTCACGGGCAAGCCTGTCCATGTTCGGGGTTTTTAACTCAGGAATGATTGGATGATCTGCATAACTAAGCTGATCCCATCTTTGATCGTCGGCAACTAATACCAGAATGTTTGGTTTCTTATGATTTTCTGCCATCTTGTGACAGCCTGCAAAGCTCATGGTTAGCGCTGATAATATCAGCATGCTGTAACCAGGTTGTTGATTTGAATTAAAAGTTATCATAACAAAACGGATTATTTATTTTAAAGGGACCAGTTCTATCACTTTAATGCTACCCGGCTCTAAAATTTCGGATCGGTTAACCATATTGCTAAATTCACCGATTATTTTTGAAGATCTTTCTTTGATCTCTTTTATTTTCCATTTGCCATCTGGTAATCCATAATCGCCAGGGTTAATTCTGTAAGGAAATTTGATTGGCCGATTGACATAATTGGCAAAAAATATTGCAAGCGTTCCTTCCTCTGATTTCCACAGTCTTGCTTCAGCCGCCGGCAATTCTGCTAATCGCTGTTTCTCATACATTCCCCATCCCAAGCCATCATCCTGAAATGTTTCAATTTCTCCTGTGGGAAGGACAGGGTCAAGAAGCTGGCCATACACCAGGTATTTAACCGTATTTACCCGGTATTTTCCGCATTGCTTTAAATAAGCAACCTTTCTTTCGTATTCAGGTTTAAACAATCCCAGATCCATCCATCCGTTTTGTCGTCCGTCTATTAAGGCCTTACCCTGAGCATATCTGAAGTAGTTCTCACTTTTTGTATAGTCACAGGGACTTCCGAAGAAGATGGCATACCCCGAATAAACCATTTGCTCCAATGGGATTTCTCTCTCGGAAGGTTGAGACCATAAGAGGTTAGCGTCAACAAGATCTAAAAAAACTTCAGTGGCACCTTCTGATGTGACAACCATATTACCGCCATTTCTAAGCGCTACATTTTTTACTTTTCCAAGTAGTACCCGGTTTCCGCGGGCCCAGTATGATCCTCCGCCAAGTGGATGCAGATGGGATTTATCAAAGCACAGCTCGTGATAAAGTCCCGATACCTGGTCAATATAAATCCCGTTTACACCATATTGTTTTCTAATAATATCGGTGAGTGATTCAATTACATCCTGCCATGGAGCCTGGTTCCCGCACATGGAGACTAACCGGCCGGATTTGTCGGAGTAATAATGAAGCCGCAATCCTCCGGCTTCATCTTTCACTGCATATGGCTCGAATTTATCAAAGTCTGCAATGTTCATATCCACACTGGATCCGTTGATATAGGGCATAACAAGAATATTATTATGCTCCAGTTCGGCGACCCTTTCTTTAAATCCCTCCTTTGCCGGCAGGTAATGAGGATACAAGTTGTCGAAGGGAGGAGTATGCCACCTGTACCAATGTAATCCTACCGGTACATCCAGCGTTTTTGCGGCTTCCAGTAAAGGTTTGTCCATTTCCCCGGGGGTTCCTGCAGCATCGTTCCAGATCCAGTTATCCCGAATCCAAACTCCGATTCTTATGATACTTTCAGGTACGTCTATACGGTTTGAGAGTGGTCCCTTTTGTGTCCATCTTTGTTTTAGTGCCCATGATCTATAAATTCTCGCTGCCTGGGTCCAGCCTTCCTGATGTATCCCAAATGCAACCGGGTAAGGATCCGGATAATCAGATCCCTGCACCCCCATGTCGTCGGGATAATGAATGATATATACTCTTTCACCGGGTTCTGGCACAAACTTCCTGTGTCTTCTTCCGGAAAAAAGTATAGGATATCTTTGACTATCAAGTCCTTTGATAGGTTCTACAACAAAGTCTTTCGCCCTGGCCTCGCCATCCATGCCGGCAAGGTAAACACTGTTGCCATCCGTATCGAACGAGACCATCTGCATGGGCCAGGCGCCTCCCGGATAACGGCCGCTGAGTTTTTGTTCGCATGACCTGATCAGCTCTCCTCCCCTGGCGAAGGAAGGACGGGCAATATCATACTTTCCGGATTCCGGAAAACCATTCACAATTGGATACAGAACCGACCATAAGCCCCAGTAATTACTGTTATTTTCAACGAATATTCTCCACCTGGCAATACCAGTATCTTTTGGCAATTCCACCGTTGCCGTCACTGAAACGGCATCATCTTCCTCCCACCACCGCAAGCGATTCCATTCCATCTTTGCTCTGATGGTACCGTCGGGCAGTTTCTCCACAGATGCATAAGAGCAGGGTTTATAATTGTTGGTAATCGTATAGATTTGATTTCCTTTTGCAAATGCTATTTCCCAAAGCAGATGTTTCCCATCCACCGCTTGAATATGTTCATGATTTGTCAGAAAGTCTTTCATTGAGGCAAGCCCCATATTTTGCGACTCAAATTCAAAGCTGACGCGGTCATTCTTTATTACCAAACCATTGGAAATATCTACTGGCGTCTGAGCAATCAGAACGTGAATTTGTAAAAACAAAACGAAGACGGCTGATACTTCAAATCTCTTCTTCATAGTTTGAATTTTTTCAGTTATTGTTCAGAACCATTTTATTCAAAGGTGTAAATTCAATCACTTTCACCTTTCCCGGTGGAAGTATTTCCGTTCTGGAAATTGTTTTTCCGGATTGTGCAATCGGCTGGTTTCCTTCGGGGGTAATTTCCGTAATCTGGAAATTTCCGGCATTCAGACCATATTTTTCCGGATCTATGGTATAGGAGAATTTCACTTCCTTGTCGACATAATTAGCAATGAAAATGGCTAAACTGCTGTCTTCAGCCTGCCAGAGTCTTGCCTCGGCAGAAGGCACGCTGCCTATATGATTACCTCCTCCCCTGAATTCTTCTTCAAAATATGGAACCTCATTTTCCGGATAAACAGGGGCCCAAAACCGTCCAAACGTGAGGTATTTCTTCGTCGCCAACCTGTATTTTGCACAATTCTTCATGTATTCCATTTTCTTGCGGTACTCGGGTCTGAATAGATCAAAGTTCATCCATCCTATCTGCCGCCCGTCAATAAATCCCTGTCCAACGCAAAAATTAAAAACCCGGTCACTTCGCGTGAAATCACATCTGCTTGCGTAAAACAAGGTATATCCCGAATAGACCACCTCCAACATTGGTATTTCATAATCAGTAGGCCAGCCTGTAAACAAGTTGGCAGTTACGAGATCATAGAAAATCTCGTTGGCAGATTCAGAAGTAATGACAATGTCTTTTCCGTTTTGATGAGCAATGTTCAGTGTCTTCCGGTATAAATTACGGTAACCATCGGCCCAATAGCGTCCTCCTCCCAGGGGATGCCGGTGATCTGGATTAAAACACAATTCGTGTGAGTTACAGGATATCTCATCCATATAAATTCCATTCGCTCCATAAACATTGATAATACTATCGACGACATTATTTATCGTATAGTGCCAGAAATTTTGATTGGGACACATCGGTGTTAACCTTCCGGCACCATCCCGGTAAAATTTTTGATGCAATCCGCCTGCCTGGTCTTTGATGGCATGGGCATCGAATTTCTCGTTCCAGTCGTAGGTTTTACTATCGGCGCTCAATCCGTTTATATAAGGTACGATCAGAGCACCGGAATCCACCAGTTCGGTAACCCGTTCCTTGAAGCCCTTCAGTGGAGGCAGAAAGTGCGGATAATTATTGTCAAAAGTATCATGATGCCAGCCATACCATTGAAAAGCAATCGGTACATCCATGATTTTCATGGCATTCAGGAATGGCAGGTCCATCTCGTGCGGATCGCGGTCATCTCTTCTCCAGGTAGATGGATCTCCAGTATTTTTTCTTTCTTCGGGGGAAAGATCCCAAACCCAGGTATCACGCACCCAGAAACCGATATTGGTTGCTATTTTGGGGAAATCAGGTCTTTGAGATATGGGCCCCTTTGCAGTCCATACCTGATGCAGGGCCCAGCGACGATACCGGTAAGCAGCTTCCAGCCAACCTCCCTGGAAGGGACCAAAGGAGACCATGTAGTAGCCGGGCAGATCGGAACCCGCAACAGCCATGTTCTCAGGATACCGGATCAATGATAACTTTTTACTCTTTGAGTCAACAAAAAAGTCCTTTGCCCTCGATTCTCCGTCCATGCTGGAAAAGAAGACACCATTTGTACCATTATTGAAAGACATAAACTGCATCGGGAAGAAACCGGATGGTGAACGTTCCTTAAGTCTCCCGCTCCATCTTTTAAGCAGGTGGCCCCCACTTCCGGTAACCGGGATGGCAATATCATATTTTCCGGCGGCAGGAAAGCCATTGACTGCCGGACAGGCAACTTTCCAAAGTCCCCAGTAATCGGATTGATTGCTGACTGATATTCCCCATTTGGCCACGCCTTCATCTCCTGGCAATTCAACGATAATCTTTACCGAACATATACTGTCTTCTTCCCAGAAACGAAGGTCGTTCCATTCGAGTATCAGCACCTGATCACCATTGGCCTTTTTTGCAATGCTTCCGTAGCTGCAAGGTTTGTAATTATTATCGATTTCAGGACGCTGGATCCCTTTTCCAAACGTAATTTCCCAAAGCAAATGTTTCCCTTCCACGGGATCGATATGATTATACCCTGTTTCCCGATCAATCATGGCCGATAATCCCATGCCAACCGGCTCAAAAACATACTTCACGTACTTGTTTTCCAGGGTAAATCCTTTTTGAACATTGATCTTCTCCCTGGCAAAAAGATCCTTGCCCAGAAAAACGCCAGCGAGGAACAATAATAAAAATGTATATCTCATATTTGATTTTTTAAATCAGATAAACTGACATTAATGAGTACAATTGAATTCTGTCAAACAAAAATCAATAAGGTTACAATTTAGCTTTACTCATGGTTATCCGGCTTATTTCTGCAGATCATAACAAAGCTTTTTGTAATGATTCTGCTGCTCGGAACCATTAAATGTTGAAGCGCCTGATTTCCAAGCCTGCATAGCTTCTTTGGGTTTGTCCAGTTTGACAAGTGTTTTTCCTTTCCAGAACCAGGCCATGGCTTCTTCGGTCCTGCTGGATTGACCTACTCCAAGGCTCTCAGGAAACGTAAGTGCTTCCCGGAAAGCTTTCAAGGCTTTTTTATAATCACCATTTTCATAAAGCAGAATACCCTTTCTTACATTTGCCATATTAAAGAGATCCCACGTAATGCTGGAGCCTTCCCAGTTTACAAAATATGGCACCGAAGTTAAGAGACCGATACACGCATCATAATTTTCATCATCAAGATAATACTGGGCAAGGTCAATGATCACATCCGACCGTTTCATTCCTTTGTATTTCATATTTTCCAGCAAGGTGATCGCTCCTTCGCGTTTATTGTCATCAACCAGCACTTTTGCCAGATCACGGTATAGTGTCTGATCGTAGGGTCTGTCATTTATTGCATTCCGGTAACAGTATTCCGACTTTTCATGATTATTTTTAACGACCCAGTAGTAAAGCCCTAGATTCCTCCATGGGATGCTCATGGAGGGGTTTGCTGCCACAGCTTTGTTCCAGAACTTTTCAGCTTCTTCAAGCCGGCCAAAATTTGCATAAAGATTACCCAGTTGGTAGGATGCCAATGCATCATCCGGATGAATTTTCAGGGCATAAAGAAGTGTATTCTCCATTTCCGGACGCGATGCATTGATTAAATCGCTGTAATTTGTGGCGGCTTTTTTTAGATAGTTGTCAGCCATCGAATCATCACCAATCAGATGATTCAAATAAGCCAATTGATACTGGACAAGATGATTACGTCTTTTAATGGGTACCGGGTTGATACAGGCTGATTCAAGCACATGAATGGCATCTTTATATAAGCCCAACCTGGAAAAGGTCAGACCGGCCTCCAGTATTTCAAAATCATCTTCACCTACAAAATCCCTGATCTTCCTTATATTTTCCTCCCTGTTACTGTTAGAAAGTATTAAAACGAATCTGGGTATCAGTTCGGTAGGATATTCGTTCATCCTTTTCCCGACCAACTGCAATGCTTTTTCTTTTTTCCCCGATGCGAGCAGCGACAGGAGATAATGATGAAATATGCCGGCATCATTCAGATCAGTATGGTACGCCTTTATAAAATATTTTTTTGCTTCATCGTATTGTTTATTCAACATGAAACTCCTGCCTGCCAGGTCGAATCCTCTGGCTACGGTACCCTCACATTTTGATGCATGGAATCCGCATTTTGAAGCTTCATCGAGCTCATTTTTCCTCAAATGACATAACCCCAGAAAATACCAGGCGAGTCCGTCATCGTTGGGAATCTGGTTCAGGGCTTTTTTAAGGTTTGATTCAGCATCCGCGTATAGTCCTTGTTCAAAATCCAGGATGGCCAGATCACGAAGGGATGCCAAATGAAGTGAGTCATCGCAAAGCGCTTCATTATAGTATTTTCTTGCTTTAAGACGGTCCAAAGCCCGGTCGTACTTTTGTGCTTTCAGGTATTTCTCCTCCACGCTGAGATTTTCGTCATCCTTGCCAACATAGGTAGGCGGCTTGTTTGGAATAACTTCGGGCAAATTAAGAGGTGAATTAAATTCAGCGAGCAGTTCACCGGTATTCTTTTTCAACATGATTGTAACTGTATCGCTGCCACCTTTATTCATTTCGAGGAGAACCGCTGCCAGTGGAGAGAGGTCTGTTTTCTTGTGGTCTAACTCTTTACCACCGGCCATTACCTTGCAATCCACGCCCTTCAATACCTCAGTTGAGATCATACGAAGATTGATCTTCGTTCCTTTCGCGGCGGTTTGAACTGCAATTTCATCTGTAGCATACTCAAAACCGTTATTTAGGCCGTGCACCGGGTACCAATGTTCATTCCATGATACGATACCTCCGGGAGCCAGCATTCCGTAATCCGACTGCGTTTGCAGCGGACCACTTTGCACTTCAATGTATTCAGGATCGGTATCACCCAGGTTTTTCATACTTACACGCCCATATTCTCCCTGTCCCCAGGTCCAGGCCTTTTTCCCGGGAAGCTCATTATGGTTTGCAACCTGCACAATACCTCTGTCCATGTCTACATCATAGGCTCCAAAGAAGTCGTAAGCACAATCCACGGCGAAGATGGATGAGGCATCTTTGTAGTTTTTGGTCCACGAAAGATCAACACCGTCGTTTACGGGCCAATCAAAATATTTGACTCCGAAGTGATCGGTTCCTTTACTCATCGGATAGATAAAGCGTGTTCCCTTGCGTTGGGGGAATGCGGTGCAATTCCAAAAGTAAAAGGGATTCATGGCATCGGTCGGATTGTAGATACGAATATTTTCATCAAGAACAGCTTTTCCCGAATGGAGGGTAACCCTTACCGTCCATCGGGTTCTGAGGCTTTTTTCAAGATTGCTTACTTCGATGTAAGCAGATCCATCTTCATTTTCGCCGTAAAGAACATCCACGGGGGATAAGATAGTCACCGTATGGACCTGTGGTCCCGCGTTCCACTCTATTCCACCACTGATAAAAGCGCCTCGCATAGCGATCATGCTGGGTTTTATCACATTATTATTATGGAATGCTTCGTGCCCGGTGGTTTTGTCGTATATTGAATGAAGTCTTCCTCCCAGTTCGGGTAAACAAGTTATTTTTAAATATTCATTTTCAAGAAAGATGGCCTTGTAGGTAACATCTTCAAGCTTCCTTGACAAATGGTCCTGCATATTGTAAGGATAGGTAATAGAGGCCTTTACCGTGGTCGCACCCTTGGCGCCGGATTCCATGGCCCAGAATTTCGGATTCACATCATCCTCCCATCCATACGTAGGAATCGTGATCGTTCCTTCCCATGCTTTTACCTGGCAATACAGGTGAACAAACGAAGAAGGAATAACGGCGATTTGCAAAAGAATGATAGCAAACAATTTAATGGGGAAAGGAATTTTCATAATTCATGTTTTAAAATTGTTTATTCGTCAGGAAACTCTTGCCCATTAAATAATTTCGGATCAAAGTAACCCGTTTTGGTTTTCAAAGAATCCAGTTTTTTGATCATTTCTGACTTTACAGATTGGTAATGTGGATCATTTATCAGATTATACATCTCTTCCGGATCGCTTTGCATATCATATAATTCCTCAATATCATTCATTACATCCGGACTCTCAATGTATTTGTAATGTTCATTCCTAATACCTAAAAGCGTGACATACGACGGAGCATAACCTTCCTGATAATATTCGTAAAGAAATGATTTACGCCAGTTGACATTTTCATTTCTGAGCAATGGAACCATAGAGGTTCCCTGCATATTTTCAGGCACTTTGCCTCCTGCAAGTTCAATGATAGTAGGTGCTATATCAATATTCAATACCATATTGCTGTTGGTGGTTCCGGATTTTATCAACTTAGGATATCTGATTACCAGTGGTATACGTAAAGACTCCTCGTACATGAGTCTTTTATCGCCATGCTGATGAGCGCCCAGAAAGAATCCGTTGTCACTGCCGTAAATAAAAACTGTATTGTCCAGCATGCCCTTCTCTTCCAGGTATTCTCTAATTTCACCAACACTTTTGTCTACTGCCAGAAGTGTTCTGAGATAATTCATCGCTTTTGGATTTTGCGGATTCCATGGACGCGGTGTAATTTTATCCGGAACCGGTTTTCCTATACTATTCTTCCAGTTCTGGTAGTGAGCACCATACATCCATAACCTTCTCATCCATCGAGGTTTGTTAGCCATATCATCGTACCAGTTTTTATAATTTGGGACTCTGGCATCGCTGAAGGCAGCCGAGTCACGTGGTGCCGGCGTAAAAGGAGTATGTGGCGCTTTATGCCAGAGAAATAAACAGAATGGTTTATTTCTCGGTTTTTTTAGCCACTGCAGTGCATAATCATTTAAGATATCGGTCATATAACCTTTCTTGATAAACTTCGTTCCGTTCTCATTCAGGGGAGGATCAACATATCTGCCCACTCCTGCAAAACTCAGCCAGTAATCAAATCCTTTTCTTGGTTGATCTCCATGCCCCATATGCCATTTTCCTACCATGGCTGTTTCATATCCGTTTTGTTGTAGTATTGTAGGAAGATACGGCACTTTCGGATCAGGATCGGCGTATCCGTTAACATACACCCCGTTGGTATGCGCGTAGCATCCGGTCATAATACTTGCCCTGCTGGGCGAACATAGGGAGGTGGTACAATAGGCATTTTTAAAAACCATTCCTTCATCAGCAATCCGGTCAATATTAGGAGTTTTCAAAAACGGATATCGATCGTACCTTCCTAAAGTATTCCATGCCTGATCATCCGTAAGAATGAATACAATGTTCGGTTTTGTACTTTCAGTATTATCTTTTTTTGCACATGACATGCCTGAAAAAATGATCATACTTACTCCTGAAAGAATAATAAGATTTCCATGTTTTTTTATGACTTTCTTTTTCATTTCAGCGTACTATTTATGTGTTTTATTTAACGATGTTTAGGTAAATTTACAAATTTAAAATGAACAAAAAGAGCTATTTTTAAAAGTTAGCTTTTACAATAAATTTACAGGTATTCACACGAAGATATTGTTCACACAATAATGAAAAGAGAGATAACAAAAGTGGGATTATTCGGTATCGGCCTCGATACGTACTGGTTGCAATTCGATGGTTTGCTGTCGAAACTGACCGGCTATCAGAAGCAAATAAAAGACAAAATTGAAGGCTTTGGTGTGGAGGTGGTCGATGCCGGGATGGTCGACAATCCGATCAAAGCCGGAGAATCCGCTGAGCTTTTTATGTCAAATCATATTGACGTTATATTTCTTTATGTGTCCACTTATGCTCTTTCTTCTTCTGTACTACCGATAGTCCGGCGCATTAAAGTGCCGGTGATTATTCTGAACCTGCAACCGGTGGCCCAATTGGATTATGCTGCATTTAACAAGCTTCAGGACCGGGGATTTATGACCGGTATCTGGCTGGAAAATTGCCAAGCCTGTTCTGTCCCGGAATTGTCTTCAGTGTTTAATCGGACAGGTGTTCCATACCATATCATTACAGGACACCTTGAAGATCGGGAATCATGGGATGAGATTGAAGAGTGGATTATTGCAACCCGGGTTGCGGGTGCGCTTTGCAATAATACCCTCGGAATAGTGGGCCATTATTTTAATGGAATGCTGGATGTCTATTCTGACCTCACCAAACTATCAGCAACATTTGGTACTCATATTGAGCTGCTGGAGATGTGCGAATTAAAGAAATATCGGGATGAAGCGACTGAGACTGATGTCATTGAGAAGATAGCAGAATTCCATCAGGCTTTCGATGTTTCTTCCGAATGTGAAAACGCTGAAATTGAACATGCTGCACTGACTGCAGTCGCATTGAATCAGTTGGTAACTAACCATGATCTGGGTTCATTGGCCTATTATTATGAGGGGGAACCCGGCAATGAATATGAACTTATCGTTACTTCCATCATACCGGGCAACACCTTATTGACCGGCAAAGGAATTCCAGTGGCGGGCGAGTGTGAAGTAAAAAATGCCCTGGCGATGAAAATCCTGTCTGAGCTTGGAGCAGGGGGATCTTTTTCTGAATTCTACCTCATGGACTTCAAAGATGATGTGATATACCTTGGGCATGATGGTCCAGCGCATTATGCCATTGCAGAAGGCAAAGTGCAACTTGTTCCTCTACCGGTATTCCATGGCAAGCCCGGGAAAGGTTTATCCATACAAATGGCTGTGAAAAACGGACCGGTTACTCTGCTTTCAGTGGTGGAAGGAAAGGATGAAATATACCTGTTAACTGCTGAAGGAGAAGCTGTTTCAGGGCCCACACTGCAGATGGGCAACACGAATAGTCGTTATCGTTTCAGTATCGGAGTAAAAGACTTTATCAACCAATGGTCTAAAGGCGGGCCTGCCCATCATTGTGCCATCGGCCTGGGACATGTGGCCAATAAAATTGAAAAATTGGGTAATATTCTGGGAATCAGAACTACCCGTATTTGTTAACTTGAAACAACAATCCTATGCAGGTATTACTCGGAGTCATCTACCATTCCATAGGGGGATTTGCCTCCGGAAGTTTTTATATGCCCTTCAATAAGGTTAAAGGTTGGGCATGGGAAACTTACTGGATGGTGGGTGGTCTGTTCTCTTGGTTAATCGTGCCTCCCCTGGCCGCATGGTTAACAGTCCCCGGTTTTTTAAATATCATATCCGCTGAAGCCTCAACAATCATATTCTTCACTTTTTTCATGGGTCTGCTCTGGGGAATAGGGGGACTGTCATACGGACTGGGAGTCAGGTACCTGGGTATGTCATTGGGGAATTCTGTGGTACTTGGTTTTTGCGCTGCCTTTGGAGCGATTGTTCCCTCAGTATACTATTCCATCAACCCCACAGAAGGGAAAACTTCATTTACAGATATGATGGCCACTCCGGGGGGGCGACTGGTATTATTGGGTGTGCTTGTTTGTTTGGCAGGTATTGCCATTTCAGGGAAAGCCGGTATAATGAAAGAAAAGGAGCTCTCTCCTGATGAACAAAAGAAAAGCATCGCCGAATTTAGTTTGGTTAAAGGGCTCCTCATTGCCATTCTGTCAGGCATACTGAGCTCATTCTTTAACTTCGGAATAGAGGTCGGTAAACCACTGGCTGATGCGTCAGTTGCTGCCGGATATAATCCGCTGTTTCAAAACAATGTAATCTTTGTGGTTATATTGTGGGGCGGCCTCACTACCAATTTTATTTGGACCACTATCCTCAGTTTGAAGAATAGATCCTATGGCGATATAATTAACAGACAGACTCCTATCGCAAAAAATCTGCTCTTTTCAGGATTGGCTGGAACTACGTGGTTTCTCCAGTTTTTCTTTTATGGGATGGGAGCAAGCAAACTGGGCAATGGAGCCAGCTCCTGGATCTTGCATATGTCAACCATCATTCTAACCGCAAATATGTGGGGGATCTACCGTCGTGAATGGAAAGGGGTAACACTGAAAACCAAGCTGACGATTACCCTGGGAATTACAGTGATCCTCTTTTCCGTTTTCCTTGTGGGAATAGGTAACTCCAGGTAAAATCTCAAAATAATATAAAACGCATTTCCTAATAATGGAGATGAAATATTTAAACTCCAAAAAGATGACAAAAGAAGTTTTTCTCCATTTGACAGAATTAATGCGGGTTTTTAGTTTAAATTAAAAATAAATTGTTTGGATATGAAAACAATAAAAACCCTGTCATCCCTGATTTTTATAATGCTCGTTTCTGTAAGTGCCAATTCACAGTTTGTTGACCTAAAGCCGGATATCCTCAGGTATGAACCATTTGTTTGGAAATCTGAAATTCCGGAAGATTGCCCTTTTGAGTCATTAAAAGTTATTATTGGAGATGATCCTACCGGAAGTCATTACGGTATGGTATTTCAAAAAATAGAATTTATGAAATAAATGAATTAATCATGAAAAGATTACAATATGCATCGCTCATGCTTCTTGCAGGTCTGGTGGCTTGCAAGGATAAAAAATCAGATCCGAATGTTTTGTTCATTCTGACTGACCAATGGAGATCATCGGCTTTCGGTTTTGCCGGGGATCCTAATGTGCAAACACCCCGGTTGGATAAATTTGCTTCAGAAGCCGTCAGGTTTAACAATGCTGTTTCGGTTTGTCCGGTTTGTACTCCATTTAGAGGTTCCCTTTTAACCGGACGATATCCTACTTCTACCGGCATGTTTCTGAATGATGCCTATTTGCCGGAAGAGGAATTGTGCCTGGCTGAGATTTTTAAAGCGAATGGCTACCAGACCGGATATATTGGAAAGTGGCATCTGGACGGTCATGGAAGATTGGATTTCACACCACCTGAAAGACGACAGGGCTTTGATTACTGGAAAGCACTGGAATGTTCGCACGACTATAATCACATGCCTTATTATGAGGATAATGACCCTGAAGTAAAATACTGGAAAGATTATTCCCCGTTTGCTGTCTGTGAAGACGCCAAACAGTACCTGAGTACACATGCCCATGACGATTCGCCCATGTTCCTTTTCGTGTCAATAGCTGCTCCCCATTTTCCGCTTTACAGTGCTCCCGAAGAATTTAAATCATACTATCCCATAGATGCGATACAGCTCAATCCGAATATTCCGGATACGCTGCAAAACAAGACCAAAAAGGACCTTCAGGGATATTATGCTCATTGCTCTGCTGTCGACCAGGCCATTGGCAACTTGCTTGATAAGGTGAAAAATCTCGGTTTATGGAACAAGACGGTGATTTTCTTTACGGCTGATCACGGAGATATGATGGGAGCTCATGGAGTAAATCCGAAACAAAAACAGGTGGCCTGGAGAGAAGCTGCCGGAGTTCCTTTGCTGATCAGGTATCCTTCAGGTCATAAATTTAAAAAGCAAGTCTATGACATGGCAGTCACTACTCCTGATTTATCGGCTACCCTGATTGACCTGTGTGGAATTAAACGTCCCGAATCATTTGAAGGAGTGAGTTTTGCGCAAAATATAATGAAAGGCAGGGATGACCTTGATAAAGGTGCTCTTTATATGTCTGTTGCCCCTTTTGCTGCAGTAAGAAAGGAATTTAAAAAGGAGTACAGGGCCATAAAAACTGCTGAATACACTTATGTTAAAAGTTTGGATGGGCCCTGGCTTTTATACGATGATGGAAAAGATCCATACCAGCAAAATAATCTTGTGTCGGATCCGGCAAACAAAGATTTGCTCAATCGTATGGATACTAAACTGGCAGATGAACTAAACAGAATTCACGATGATTTCAAATCCGCAGCAGCCTATAATCTCGAATGGGGATATACGGTTGAATCCTCAGGAGAGATTCCATATAAAGCGCACAACCAGGAGGTTCAGACACCGGAGCGGAAATGGCATCCTCTTTTTAATCATGATTTATCAAATGTCATGGATGAGGAGGGCGTATGGCATTATGAGGATCAGGTTCTCACCGCCTCAAAAGACGCATGCATTTTCACTACTGAGGAATATGAGAACTTTGAATTGGATCTTGAATTCAAAAATGAAGAGGGTACCAACAGCGGTGTGATCGTTTATTGTACAGACCGTAAAAACTGGATTCCCAATTCGGTTGAGATCCAGATAAGTGATGATTACTATTTTAAGGAAGAAGGTTGGGCTCCCAATTGGTTCTGTGGAGGGATTTTCGGACATCTTCCTCCAACGGAGACCCTGGTGAAACATCCCGGTGAATGGAATCACATGAATATTCTTTGCGAGGGTCGGAATATTGTGGTAAAACTGAATGGAAAGGTTTCAGCCGATATGGATATGGCAAAATGGACCTCCGGATCCACAAATCCGGATGGAACAGAAATCCCGTCTTGGCTCCCCACACCCTTTGCCGAACTTCCAACCAAGGGGTATATCGGTTTCCAGGGCATGCATGGTAAGGCTAATATTTATTTCCGGAATATAAGAATTGCTCCTCTTTAGGTCGCTGCCAGCCAAAACTGTTAAAATGGTGGATTTCTTTGCCAAAAACAGTTACATATAAGAGCTGAGAATCTGCTAATCTTATAGATAATATAACCTAAAACAAATGGTTTTTTCACAAAAGATAATCGTCGTTTTCAGCCTGTTCATTTTCTGTTTCTCATGCATGGAAAGGGAAAATCCTGCTCCTTTGGTTGAACCAACTGATCCAGATATATATGATCTGTCTGCATGGGATACGATTGGTCCCGGTATTCATTCCGGTTTTGCATCGATTGATATCGCCTATCCTTTAAATTTGCCTCCGTTAGGTTTGCTCTCTAATTCACTTAAACTCTCGGGATGGAAAGGTGAAAGAGTAAACTGTAAAATCCTTGTGTGGTCGGCTCAGGATCAGGAAAAAATCAGCATTCAATTTAAATCTCTGTCTAATGGAGATTACTGTATTGATAAGGAATCACTGACGGTTTCCGTGATCAAATATGTTTTGACCGACCAATTTCTTAATGAAAACAATAGTTCCTGCGGTCCGAGGGATAATGATAAAGTTCCTGCTCATTTGAGCCCTGACCTGCTGAGTAAAGATCAAAGCTTTTCAATACACGGTAGGGGTTCCCGGCCTATATGGATATCCATCAATATCCCTGTGGATGCACCTTCGGGTGATTATACCGGAATCGTCGCTGTGAAATCCGGGAAAGCACAGGTTAATCATCCTTTGACCCTGGAGGTAATCGATAAAACGTTGCCTGATCCTCCAGAATGGTCGTTCCATCTCGATTTATGGCAAAATCCCTTTGCTGTAGCAAGGTTTCATCATGTAAAACTTTGGTCTGATGAACATTTCAAACTTTTACAGCCCCTGCTTGTCATGTTGGCAGAAGCCGGCCAGAAATGCATTACAACCACGATCATTGAAACCCCCTGGGGAGATAATAAACCATGCTACGATGATTATGGATCCATGATCATGTGGATTAAACAGAAAGATGGATCATGGCTTTACGACTATACGATTTTTGATCAGTACGTAAGTCTGTCGATGAAATGTGGTATTAAGAAGCAGATTAATTGCTATTCAATGGTTCCGGTCGATAATAAGTTTACCTGGTATGATGAGTCGGATGCGCAAACAAAAGTGCAGGAATTTATTGCGGGAACTAAAAAGTATGAAGAGCATTGGAAGCCATTCTTACTTGATTTCAGGAACCATCTGGCTGATAAAGGGTGGTTGGATATCGCTACGTTGGCTCTGGATGAGCGCGAGGAGGAGGAAATGACAAGACTGTTTGATTTTCTTGACAGAATTGCACCTGAATTTAAAATTGCAATGGCCGGATTTTACTATAAGGATATTAATCTATCGATCTTTGATTTTAGTTCCAACTGGAGGGATAATGGGCGGATACCTGATCAGGAAATCAAGAACAGGAAAGATGCAGGTTTTATAACTACTTATTATGTTGCCTGTGGAATACCCCGACCGAATAATTTCACATTTTCACCTCCGGCAGAATCTTGTTTTGAAGGATGGTTGGCTGCAGCGATGGGTTTTGATGGTTTTTTGCGCTGGGCATACAACAGCTGGCCCGAAAACCCTCTAATAGATTCAAGATACATTAAATGGCCTGCCGGTGATACGTATTTCATTTACCCGGGTCCGCTGAGCTCTGTCAGATTTGAAAGACTCAGGGAAGGTATCCAGGATTATGAAAAAATACGAATCATAAGGGAAGAGTTGCTAAAAAACAATACTTCTGCGTCACTCTCATCTTTAGAGGAATTAAATGATTTCCTCCTTAAGATTAATCCGAAAACCCTGGATAGCTATTCTTCAGAGGAGATGGTTAATCAGGGTAAAAGACTGTTAAATGAAATTTCTAAAGCTTCGTTATGAATATCAGAGTCGCTCTGGTATATGCATTATCATTATGTAGTACTTGCTCATTTGCCCAGGTGCCTGTTATGTTATGGAATTTTGAGAAAGTTGATCACAGGAATGTGGTTGATAAGGTACATAATATTGCTGATACCATTGAGGGGAATTTTTCAATGACTGAAGGGATGTCAGGTCAGGGATTGCGCTTCGATGGATTTACCACACGGATCATCCGAAAAAATGAATTTTTGCCGAAACCGGGAGATGAATTCACTATAGAAGCCTGGCTTGCCTTAGGACAATATCCTTTAAACTGGTGTCCGGTCATTACCACCGAATCGAATGAAATCAAGGGATACCGTTTGATGATCGGTCCGTACGGCCAGGTCTCTTTCGAAACAGCGATCAGCGAGCAATGGATTGCCTGTACCAGTGGAAATGAAACCATACCACTCAGAAAATGGATGTATCTGACAGCAGTGTACACTGCAAATCGGGGGATGGCACTTTATGTCAATGGAGAACTTATGACTGGTGTGGCGATTGAAGGATCTTTAACCTTCCCTTCAAAAAGCAGTTGTATTTTGGGAATGGTTGCCGCTCCGGCCAGACCAAGCAATACCATTAGAACTTGGGGTACTGTACCTGCCTTTTTCGGTTTGGATGGGATTATGGATGAAGTCAGGGTCTATGATCAGGCTTTTACTGCTGACCAGGTGAGAACTCATTTTGAAAAATATTCACCTAAAGATCCTGGTATCCCCGCCCGCCATCTACCCACTTTAGAGAAAAATCCTGATCGTTTTGACGCCTACTACACTAAATTGAAGTATTATCCGGCATGGGATACCCTATGGCCCGTTGATCAGGATCCTGACATTGTTGTGTGCTTTGAGAAAAATCCTGTTAAAATGATTTTTTGGCGAGGGACCCGATATGGTCCTTGCTGGGTATCTGAGAATGAAAAATGGATGGCTGATCAAAGCCTTGAAACTTGGGGCGTTGGTGAAAAGGATATTGAAGGTTGTTTTGAACACATGCAGGATCGGCATTGCCGCTTTTCTCATGTGAGAATCATAGAAAACACTGAAGCCAGGGCTGTCATTCATTGGCGCTATGCCCCCGTCAGTTCCCATGATCATACCTGGCTCCCGGATCCAAAGACCGGCTGGGAATGCTGGGTAGATGAATATTATTTCATTTACCCGGATGGATCTGCGGTTAGAAAGGTGTCCTGGAATAAAGGAAGTACCGGCCGGGCTGTTCAGTTTCAGGAATCTTTGCCCCTTACCCAACCCGGTCAATTAATCAATGAGGTGGTGGAAGACGATTATGTGTTTGTTGCAGATTATGATTTTAATACAATATCTGTTTCTGTTGATCCGGATAAAAAGCCGGTAAATTGGTCAGGTGATTACACGGTTCAACAGTTTAATTTTAAATCCGGCAATAAACCTTTCATCTGCTTTGAACCGGGAAACCATATGTGGGTGAGGTGGATCGGTGGGGCCTACAATCATTTCCCTGTTAACCAGGCCCGGAGTGATGGACGTTGGGCCAAAACATCAGATCGGCCGACTCATTTTAGCAGTTCACCATGTTCTGATCCAATTATTCACGAAAATGGCAATCGTTTGTATTGGATAGGGCTTTACGGAATGAACACGATGACCATGAATGAGTTGATCAACTTTGGCCGATCCTGGGCATATGCTCCTGAACTCAGTCTGCAGGCAGGAGGCTTTGTTTCAAAAGGTTACGATAAAACACAAAGGTGTTATCTGCTTGAAAAAACCGGACATTCGAAAGAACCTCTGGAATTTACACTAAAGGGTAGTGAGCAATCACCGGTGATCAATCCGGCCATTCTGGTGCGGAATTGGAATTCAGAAAAGGCCGGGGTAATGGTCAACGGAAACACCGAAATTAAAAGTAAAGTGGGAGTCAACCATCAACTCTTCGGTGATGATTTGGTTATTTATATCCCGTTAAAAACGCTGAAAACTGTAAAGATCAGGATATTACCCTGATTCATGTATAACGAAGAAATTGAATGATTATAATAAAAATTTATAAGCCGATGAAAATCCAACTACCAAGAATAATACTGATCCTGATTATTTCCTGTGCATGGAAAGTGATCCCTGCTGTGGCTCAGGATGCTTCAGGACAGGGTGACCATCGTATCGGGAATGTTGGGGGATATTTGATTTCCCGGACCGAAAAAGTAGATAGTAGCTATAGTGCGGGCTATTCCATGTATGTGGCTGCCTGGCCTTTATTGAAACAATACCCCGGTCGAAATTTTCAATCCGGATTGTTTGGTACCTGGATGCATCCGCGGCATGACGGACCTTTACCGGTTGATAAATTATATACCGATATTGAAGGTGGATTGGGTTGGTGGCGTGATACCGAATATGCTACGGCAACTCCCAAATTCATCATGGGAGGAGTGCAGTTGAACTTTGCTGGTTGGGCTAACGGACCTGGAGCCGGAAAGGGCAGGGATTGGAGTAAACCTCAGGGGAAATACGGGGTGGCTCAGTTAAGCCCGTGGCTATTGTGGCCTCCGGATGGGCTGAATTTAAAACAAGGTACCTGTGGCGAGTTGTTTGGCAGCGGTTATCTTCCATTGCCTCTGACGGAGCCAAAAACAGAAACTGCCGGTGTTGATGTTAGCACAGGTAATCAGTGCTGGACATTGTTTTTAAATACAGAAAACTTCAAAGGACCGGTGGCTTTCTTTACGCCTTATTTTTGGTCCCGTGCCTCTGCAGAAGATCCAAGATTGAACGGATTGTTTCTTGACCAGCGTCCATCTCAGGCCAACAAGCCCTTCCAGATGGAAACCCAATATATCTATTCTTATGAGGCCACCGACTCTACCGGACAGGTATATGCCAGGATGGCCCCTACACAATATCCAATTGACCAGGAGGGCAACTCTAATTTATTGCATCGCCTGATGGTTTATAACAAAAAAGCACTTTGGGACGATGTTGAAGCCTGGTTTCACGGTGGTACACCTGCAGACGGCAAAGTACATCTGGCGGGAGCCATGATGCAAAAGTTTAAGAAAGGAGTCAGATCAAACTGGAGATTTTATGGTGAACATATTCCGAAGGATCAGCGTGCTTTATTGAATATTAATTCTTATCTGGATGCAAGTGTTACTGATACAGTAACTTTGAAAATTCGCTGGGATGGCGACCTTATTAATAAATCGGTCATCGATGGATGTTCTGTGGTAACGCTTCCCGAATATTATAGGCTTGACAAGCACGGAATGGATGATCCCGGTATCTGGAGAGCTATAGCACCGGAAGAGGTACCCCCGGAAACCGGGTTATGCGATGTTGATTTTAGCAATCATGATCCGAGAACTAAAACAGCATATATTACGCCGGATGATGAAGAAAGCTGCTGGAAAAAGCCAGGCCCGGTGGCAGGTCCCTTCAAGGTTAAACTGGGCGATGGTAGTACTGTTACTTACTATTGGTATCGTTTTGCCGATCAGCCTGCCTTACTTAATGCGGATTTAACCAAAGAGGAACGTGAAGAGATGCAGAGGAGGGTAGAATTGTTGCACAGGAACTGGACTAAAGACCGTGAATATTTACCTCCCCCGTTAACGGGAAAACTGGCCGAAATTGATCCTGCTTTGATTGTTACTCCCCCAAAGGGTCTTGAGGTGGGATATGTGCCAATCGTTACAAAACAGGGAATAGAGGAAGACAAAACTGCTCAAGTTAAATCGCTTCATTTGATGGGAAACCGTTTCTTCACCTTCAGTACCGTCATCCGGGTTAATCAGATCGAAACCTCCCGTAATGAGGTTCATGGTGAGGATGAATCAACTATTCATTCGCCAAAAGAAGCCCGAATATTCAGAGAAACGGTTGAAAAAGGCTGGCCGGGTGCAAAAATAACCTGGGCTTTTAGCTGGCTTGCACTGAAGGATGATAGATCGAATTATCGAGAGCTAAGAGACCTGGTTGTTTCATATCATTTTAAATATGGCGATGAGATTACCTTTATCCCGGGAGGTTACTTTGCCAATATGTACAACACTCGCGATCAGGTTAATCGTGATTTGCATGAAGGATTACAGATGGTATCTGATATGGTTGGTGACGGGTACCGGCCTAAATGTGTTATTGCAGGATTTCTTTCAGCTGAGAATCAAAGATTCCTGGCCGAAGAGGAAAACATACACGTTTGTCAGGGGAATATATGGAGCCAGTATGCTATTGATAATGGCGATGGTGAGGGATCTATATCATACCCATATTATCCGTCACGGGAGCATTTCTGTAAACCGGCACAAGGAAAGGATGACTTTATCGATTGTGTGAATCTGGATGGCTGGACCATGGATTTCCTGAGTGCCAGGTTTGCCGGGGGCAGAAATATTGATGGAGAATGGTGTGGAAGCAGGCAGGGAGTGGGCCCTATTGAGACCGTCATTAGGTTGGGAACTGACCGGGGAATAAAAGAAATGCTACACTGCACGTCCACCCATTTTGATGTGGGTTTCGATCTGAATGGTTTTGCCTGGGTAACCTGTATTTGGGAGATGGGATTGGTGGAAGCACGAAAGATTTATGGATATCATGGACGAAACGGTATGGAAGGGATGGAGATATGGTTTGAGGAGATGCGAAAACGCTGGCCGGATGCAAAGTGCATTACCCTGGGTGAGTTTGGCTTATTGTGGAGAGACCATTTTAAAAACAACGATCAGGTGAATTATAGGTTTGTCCAGAAAGGATCCGGTATATGTGGTTCAGAACCGGAACTCGAAATAAAATGGTTCATGAATAAGGATTTCAGAATGGCTATTCTCCGAAATTGGGAAGAAAATTCAACACCCATGATTATTGATTTTACACGATATGATCTCAAAGCAGAAGAACCTGCCGATCCTGAACCGGGTCACCCGGTACGAAACTGGAGTCTTATGAACCGGCTTAACCAGAAAGGTACCAGGCCTCAGGATATACCCATCAACTTTGGTGAACTCAACAAGCAGGAAAAATCCATGATCATGAAATGGTATCCTGAAATAATCATGAAGAAATAAGCCTTAGTTATGTGTAATAAAAACCCTCTACAAAAAGTTCGAATCAAATCATTGAGGCAGTTTGTATTAACTCTTATCTGTCTTATAGCTTTAATGCACTGTATATCCGGTTGCAAGAATATTAAAAGAAAAGGGGCACATAAAAATCCAAACATTCTAGTCGTGTTGCTGGATGATATGGGTTTTTCAGACTTGGGTTGTTACGGAGGAGAAATTGAGACACCAGCTATTGATCGGCTTGCTGAAAAAGGTTTACGATTCAGTAATTTTCATAATAACGGTAAGTGCGAGCCCTCCCGGGTTTCATTGCTTTCCGGATTATATTGTTATCAGGCAGGTAGCCGATCGCTAAGTTATGCAGCAACCTTTGCAGATGTAGCCAAAAATAAAGGGTATTATACTTTCGCTACTGGTAAATGGCATCTTGAAGATCATCCCATGAATCGTGGTTTTGATCATTTTTTCGGATTTTTGGGGGGAGCCTGTAGTTATTTCACCGGAAATCACTCTTTTATCCTTGATCACGAAAAGTTTGATATTCCCGAAGATTTTTACACGACCAATTATATCATGGATTATTCGCTGGAGTTTATTGAACAAGCCATTGATTCCGGCAAACCTTTTCTTGGATATATTGCTTTTAATGCTCCTCATTCTCCGCTTCAGGCGCCAAAGGGAGTGGTTGAAAAATACTATGGAATCTACAGAGCTGGTTGGGATAAACTGAGGGAAGAAAGGTACTCCAGAATGATAGAGTCGGGGGTGCTTGAGGCAAACTCCGGTCTTTCTCCCCGTCCGCCATTTCTTCCTGCCTGGGAAACCCTTACTGAAGAACGAAAAGCATTTGAAATATTCAGAATGGCTACGTATGCGGCCTGTATCGATATGATTGATCAGAACATGGGGCGATTGATCGATTACCTGAACCGGAAGGGTATCCGGGGTCATACGGCCATCTTCATTATGTCAGACAATGGGGCAAGCCCTTTTGAAAGAACCCGGGGAGCAAAGTATCCATCATGGGATGACCGCTCCCGGTATAGAGAAGGGGTCGGATGGGCATGGCTTAGCAATACACCTTTTCGATGGTTTAAGCAAAATCAGCATGAAGGAGGTATTTCAACACCCTTGATCGTGTCATTTCCGGAAGGGATACAAAGTTTGGATGGCAAGATAAATCATGAGTTGTCTCATTTTATTGATATTATGCCAACGATTTGTGACTTGACCAATGGGCAATATCCCGAAGAAATCAGGGAACATAAGGTGAATCCCGTAGAAGGAATATCTCTGGTTAATGCATTCAGTGGAGTACCGATTCCTCAGCGAAATTACTTATACCAACAGTGGAGTACCAACCGGGCACTGTTTAAAGAAAGCTATAAAATATCGTCATTCAGGGCCAACGACTGGGAACTGTACAATATTCTGGAAGATCGCAGTGAACTGATCAATCTTGCAAAAAAAGAGCCCTGGCTGCTCGATCAAATGGTAAAAACCTGGCGTGATATCGCAGAAAACAAGGATCATCTGCCTGACCGATTAATGTATTCTTTACCTTCGGATGAGCTGAGTGAAAAATGGGGTGACAGGTATAATGATGATATATTAAAACCTGAAGCCGTTAAAGAGTTTTACCAAAAACTTTATCCTGATTTAGGTGATGCATCCGAAATATCAGGGTATGTAAAATAACCTTAAATGGATGGGGAATTCAACATTGATATATGACCACTTTTATGATTGCTTGAATTTGGGATGATCGTAATATCTGTATCTTGCTTACTTTCGATAAAGAAAAACAGTGCCAGGCGATCACCGTCGAGCTCACGGATAATGCCCCACCTGTAATCCCTGAATTTCTTTCCGTTAACCAGAACTTTTACCTGGCTGCCATCCCAGTCTGATATCAGTAGGGCCGGATTATGCACCGGACTTTTTTCTGAACCATGCAGGACCAGGTTTATTGAGGATGCTTTTTTTGAATCAAGACGGAGTTGATAACAGCGCTCACTGGTTTGGTATCCCATGTTCTCACACCTGCCTGACCTGATTTCCACCTCAGGAGCGTATGCCCAACTTCTGCCGGCAGATATGAGCTGACTCAGGTCCATGTCGTTCATCCCGTACAGCCCGTTCCAGTAATAACGGTCTCCGTCTTCATGAATGACAGGTTCTGAGATCGGGAAGGAGGTTGCATGGGAGGGACGATCGGTAGTTCGGGTTGTTCTTCCGTCACAACGGGCCTGTCCGACCGGGAAATGATTGCATCCGCGCGGTAAATTATAGTCCGATAATCTTGCATTTCTGAGGAACATCTCATTGCCCGGATCAAAACAGATGTAGGGCTTGTTGACCGATTTAAAACCGTACTGCTGAATCGTATAGTCAAAGGATTTATTAAATCCCAAAGGTCCGTATGGGGGTTTGTTGGGATCCTCTACAAATGATTGCTTATTTCTATTGCCTTCGTAATCAGCAACCTGTGTGAAATCAACCTCAAGCAGATCCGAAAGTACCTGTCCGGGTTGCAGCAAGGCAAGGGTCTCCTGAAATTGTCGCGGATAGCCGAGGGTTCCCTTCTTCCAGGATACTTTTCGTATGGCGCTGGCATCCGGATAGATGTAATAATATTCATCAATCCAGCATTCCCAGCCGGTTTTCGGATCGACTCTCCATGTATTGTTATAAGCACTGACCGGAGCATATCTCCAATGAACCACCACACGGGCATCCGTATTTTCAATGATCCTGACATGAGAGAAACGACAGTGCCGGTCTTGCATGTGTTCAAAACATCCCTCATTATCTTCATCTCCTACTCCCCAGGCTTCAACACTTTGGTCTGACATCCATTGGTCGTTTTCTGAGACCCAGGAGGCTCCGTATCTAATACCCCTCCAGAAAATCAGTTTTATGGGTGATTTCTCAAAAGTTACCACGATATCCGGGTCGCCAGCCACAGGCCAGACATTATCCCAGCCCGGGTAATATTTCAATTTGGTATAGTAAGCTCCGAACCTGGATGGATTATTTTCAACCCTGGGCAAATGCCTGGGCGCAATGTCAGGGCTGAGACCGGCAAATGTGTTGTAACGATTTTTAATTTGTTCATCTGTGAGCGCCGAATCAAAGATCGAAACCTCATCCAAAATGCCATCCAAACCAAAATAGGAAGCAATTGTACCCCAGGTGCGATGAATATCCGAAGGTTTCTCGGGAAAAGCTACCATACCCAGCAGATAATCCGACCTGGGAACACTCATGCTGCCATGTATTTGAGTGCTCGACGCAAGTACTCCGTTGATATACAATTTGATATCCTGGTTTGCTTTATATACCGCTACCAGATGATGCCAGGTACGCAGGGGCAGGGCGTCTCTTCCACTGCTGCAGCTTATCCATTGTTCCCCAATAGCACATTCAAACGAAGCCTGACCCAGAGGACCCACCAGCAGACGATATCCCTTCGTTTCATTGGTTTCGGTAGTCAGCACCGGACACCAGTTCCAGGGATAATTACCCAGGGCTACCCATGCTTCCAGGCTGACTTCATTGCCCGATGCAATATTCTGCTTTTCAACTGTTCTGACACAGGTGGTGAAACCGTCAAGGCGGATTCCCTGTCCTGAGATCCCGCCTGCTGCTTCAAAATTCCCTTCAAGGGTATCAGCTCTTCCACTGATCAGCTCAGGTGTCACACGGTTCTTTAATTGTTCGAAACTCCATGATGCCAATTTGTTTTGTGCTGAAAGTGAAAGAGATAAATAAAAAATAAATAGTGTTGTTACAACCAATAATTTGCGATTCATTTTACATTATTTTACAAGTGGTATAAAAATATCTAAAACAGCAATTGTGGGCATGTGCTTTATTGACATGGATGTGTACAATCTTTTCTTCAATGGGTTTTAATTTAATAAATATATGACTATTTTAAGGACACCTATGAAGCCAATAGCCAAAATTCTAAACCTGATCATGGTTATCCTCGGCATGACCATACTGATCATCTCATGCAACAATTCGCCCGGCCGTGAGAACACCGATTCACTGAATGTCGATGAATTCAACAATCCCCCCATTGATGCCCGACCCGGTGCCCTGTGGCCCTGGCTCAACGGATACGTGGATACCGTACGAATGACCTATGAACTTGAGCAAATGAAAGAGAAAGGCATGAGAGGTCCGGTTCTTTGGGATATTGGGAGCCTGCGGGATCCATTGAAGATGATTCCGGCCGGACCGGCATTTATGGGTGATACCTCGCTTATGTACATACATCATGCTATGGATGTATGCCGGCGCTTGGGCCTACAACTATCGGTTTTTGCTTCCAGTAGCTGGAATGCCGGAGGTTCGTGGATAGGCCCTGAAAATGCCAGCAAAGAGATTTGCTCAAGTAAAATCATAATTGAGGGACCGGCAGTGTTTCACTCATCCCTTCCATTGCCTGAAGACGCCCGTATGCTTCACTCGGATGTGAAGATATTTGCCATTCCGGATAAAAAATCCAATAAAGCGGTAGCCCAATCTGAGATTATTGACCTTACCGCTAAAATGAAAAACGATATTCTCACCTGGGAAGTTCCTCCCGGAACCTGGATTATTCTGCGTTTTGTAGAAAGAAATACCGGTCAGGATCTCGAATGTCCCAGTCCGAACTCTCACGGACTGATTATCGATCATCTGAGTGCTGAAGCTGCTGCGACTCATATCAATTATATGATGGACCGTATCCAGGATGGCAGACCCAATCTGGAGCCCATAAAAACCTTTATGCTTGATAGTTATGAAGTCTGGCCTGCTGATGACTGGACTCCCGGTTTTGCAGAGGAATTCAAATCGGAATTTGATTATGATCCTTTGCCCTGGTTACCGGCTTTGGCCGGAGTTGTCATTGATAATCAGGATCTGACAAATCGTTTTTTGCATGATTATCACAAAATGGTCAGCGATCTTTTGATCAAAAACCATTTTTCAACCATAAAAAAATTGTTGAATGACAGGGGGGTGGGCTTGCTTTCAGAAGCAGGACATGGAGGATATGCCCGTGTAGAACCATTGAAAGCACTTGGCGCTTCGGATATTCCTATGGGTGAATTCTGGAATGGCAGCCGATTCTGGGTAGTCAAGGAGGCTGCCAGTGCCGCCCATATTTATGGAAAGAAAATCGTCAGTTCTGAAACGCTCACCGGATGGCGTTCATGGAAAGATGGCCCGATGCACTATAAAAGGTTGTTCGATGTGGCTCTTTGTGCGGGTCTGAATCAGGTTACCTTCCATACTTTTGCCCACAACCCTGCGCTGGCAGGATTACCGGGCTTTGTGTATCATGCCGGTGAACACTTCAATGTGAACAATACCTGGTGGAAATATGCGGGTCCAATGCTGTCGTATATGTCAAGATGCTCCTATCTCCTGCAAAAGGGTCAGTTCGTTGCCGATCTGTGTCTGTACTACGGAGATCAGGCTCCAAACCGGGTTCCTTCACGCCGGATTGATCCAACCCTGACCCCGTTGTATGACAGCACCAAATGCCTCCATTGCGGGCAGGATAAAACGGTTGAAACACCTGGTCTGGGCCATGGTCATGATTACGATTACATCAATGAGGAGATCATTCTCAGCAAACTCGATGTACAAAAGAAACAACTGGTGATCCCTGGCGGACCCGGTTATGCTCTGTTGGTTTTGCCTGACAGCCAGGCGATCAGTCCTGATGTGCTGAATAAACTTGAAAGCCTTGTATCGAAGGGGGCAGTGGTGTACGGACCCAAACCTACGCAGTCGAACAGTCTGCAGGATTACCCTGAATGCGACAGTATGGTAAAGGATCTGGGTAAAAAGATTTGGGGTGAGTGCGACGGCATCCGGGTGAAAGAACATCGCTACGGCAAAGGGAAGGTGATATGGGGTGTGCCGCTCGATCAGGTTATGCTGGATTTGGGTCTGGAGAAGGATTTTTACGTGAAGGGTATTGATAATCAGGATCAAAAAATAGATTACATCCACCGGAGAGTGGGCAATCAAGACCTGTACTTTGTTTCAAACAGCTCACTCGACAGGCAACATTTTACTGCTAGTTTCCGGATTCCGAAGGGTAGGGAAGCCTGGTTCTGGCATCCTGAGGATGGTAGTATTGAAAAGGTTAAAACCGGCAGCCCAAGCAAACTCCGGATAGAAATTGATATGAAACTTGCTCCGGCCGGTTCCGTGTTTGTAGTATTTACGCCACGGAAAACCTCCTTTGGTAAAGATATTCCTGATTATTCGGATGATGGGCAAATGGTTTCCCATAAGGTTATGTCAGGACCCTGGGAAGTAACTTTTGACAGTCCTGCCGGTGATGAATTTCATGCCCGTTTAAACGAGCTGATTGATTGGACCCAGTCTGACCGGGATTCGATTCGCTACTTCTCGGGAACAGCAACTTATCGCAAGTATTTTGTGTATTCGGATGCTTTGCCGCAGAAAGGCGAAAAACTGATTCTGGATTTGGGTAATGTCAAAGAGGTGGCTGAATTGAGGCTAAACGGAAATGTGGTCGACACACTTTGGAAGCAGCCTTATCTTGCTGATATTAGCTCCTGGATTAAAAGTGGTGAAAATAAGCTTGAAATACTCGTAACCAACCTGTGGAACAACCGCCTGGTCGGAGATGCCGGCAAAGCTCCGGGTCATAGATCTACAAGAACCAATATCCAGTCAACCTACCGGCCGGATCAGGAGTTATTGAGCTCAGGTTTGCTTGGGCCGGTACAATTGAAAATCTATCGTGAGGATGAATAATGTCAAAATAATATCAATTCATGAAATTTTTGATTAAAAGCATACTGGTTGTAATGATGTGGCTTACTGCTTCATGCAACTGCAGTGACAGATCCGGAGAGTATCGGATTGCCGCACAAAACGAACTTGAATCCCTAAACCAGCGCCTGAATAATGGCTGGAACACCTGGGATGTGCACGATGTCTTGTCTCAGGTGTGGCTGCCAGAGTGTTTCTCTATAAGCGCCGAAATAATCAGCAAAAATGACACTGTGCGGAAACCTTACCTGGGAAAGAACTGGCAAAAGGATTATTTCATAACACCTAAAGGACACGCATTTGACGGTTCCTACTCCGACATGATGATCCAATGGCGCGAAATGAAAATTCGTGTGCAAACGGCTGCAGAAGGTGATCAACTGGTTGTATTGTTTACAGGAGATAAGCTGGAAGAACCGCTTCAGATCGATATCAAAGCCGGGATGAAATGGGGTAGGGCAGGACTTGTCACCCAGGAAGGATCAAGTTTCAACGCTAAGGTCGCAGATAAAATATTTACGGTTTATCCGGCTATCGGCACCCAATTGAAAGATCAAAGAACTGACGAGTCTGTGATTTCATTCAGATTTACGGGTGTAGCCGGAATTTCGACCCAAAGAGTGATGTCGCTCGAAGAGATGAAAAAGTTTGTCAGCAAACGGGAACAACAACACATTGATTCTCTTGCCGGGCATTCTGAAAACAGAGAGATCTGGGACGCGTTGCAGTCGGTTTTTGCCTGGAATACCATTTATGATCCCATTAACAACCGGATCTTTACTCCCGTTAGCCGCAGCTGGTGTGAAGGTCATGATTTCGTTTTATTTGAATGGGACACCTATTTCGGGGCCTATCAGTTATCCTGGTTGGATAAAGACCTTTCCTATGCGAATTTGTGGGCCATTACCAGCGAAATCACTCCTGAAGGAATCGTGCCTAATTTTACCACCGGAATTTATAAAAGCACAGACCGTTCTCAACCACCTGTGGGTTCTATGGTTGCCCGGGAGGTCTACCGCAAGACCGGTGAACGCTGGATTCTGGATCTTTTGTTTGATGACCTGCTGAAATGGAACCGCTGGTGGCCTCAATACCGGGATAAAGACGGATATCTTTGCTGGGGCTCCAATCCGATTCCCCTTCGGCCGGAAGCGGGACAACTGGATTTAAAAGCCATCAATAAACTGAAGGGAGCCAAATATGAATCGGGCCTGGACAATTCGCCCATGTATGATGACATCCCCTATGATTCAATCAGACACATGATGAAACTGGCTGATGTGGGTCTGATCAGTATGTATATCGGTGATTGTAATGCATTGGATGAAATCGCCGGGATCATCGGAAGGAAAGATGTCAGGAAGGAATTGCAGGACAGGGCGAAACACTATGGCGCCTCGCTTAAGACTTTATGGGATGAAGAATCCGGGATTTTCCTGAATAAAAACCTCGAAACGGGTGAATTCAGTCGCCGGATATCGCCAACCAACTTTTATCCATTATTATCGGGAGTTCCGACCCGGAAACAGGCAAACCGGATGATCAGGGAACACTTTTATAATCCGGAAGAATTTTGGGGTGATTGGATATTGCCATCTATCTCAAGAAATGACCCGGCATATTCAAATCAGTATTGGCGCGGCCGGATATGGGGGCCGATGAATTGCCTGGTTTACATGGGTTTGAGTAATTATAATTTGCCGGAAGCCAGGGCGGATCTGGCTTCGAAATCCAGTTTACTGCTTCTTAAAACATTCAGAAAAAACCGCATGGTTCATGAAAACTATAATCCGGATACCGGAGAAGGTTCCAGTGACGATTATTATCACTGGGGCGGTTTGCTGGGATTTCTGTCTATTTTGGAAGAGGGCCGGGATTTGAAAAACCAGGATTGACTTTTATTTTTACCGTTTTATCTGTTCCAGGATGTTCAAAAACTCCTGAACGCGGTCCGGTTGCTGATCCCAAAGATTTTTTTGTTCTCCGGGATCATTGTTCAAATTATATAACTGACCTGTCATTCGAAGTGAGTCAGGATGGGGTTTCCAAGGTGCGGAGCCGGACCCGCGGGTGCCCTCAATCAATTTCCATGAGCCTGAACGTAAAGCAAAAAAACCTGCCCCTGAATGAAACACACGAGGCATTTTTTGTGCCAAATGCCTCGATTTGCCGATGAAAGCCGGCCACATATCGTATCCGTCGGA
>Ga0190359_1000274_pt1 | contig 35723 bp, 30 predicted proteins | sample 48721823_MG_FD_161269 | JGI IMG/M metagenome (GOLD analysis project Ga0190359, IMG submission 161269) | Hydrothermal vent microbial mat bacterial communities from Southern Trench, Guaymas Basin, Mexico - 4872-18-2-3_MG | ecosystem: Environmental > Aquatic > Marine > Hydrothermal vents >... | reverse complement strand
ATTGAAAGCCCCAGCCCGGAGCCTCTTTGGCGGGTGGTATAAAAAGGCTCAAAAATGTGCGCAAGCCTGTCATCAGGGATGCCGATACCCTCATCTGTGATTTTTACCTCCACGCCGCCCGGTTTCTTCCCTGTTGCGATGCTTATGTACCCACCGTCAGGCATTGCCTCAAAACCATTTGCTATTATGTTGATGAAAGCCTGCCGTAACTTATCAGGATCACAAAGGATTTCTCCAACATCAGATGAGAAGAACTCCCTGAATCCATATTTTTCCACCGGATAAAGCTCGGCCATGATCTTTATCACGTCCTTTAGCACAAGGTTGATGTCACCCCTTCTTTTCACCAGCCTGTATGTCTTAGTGAAATCCCCCAGCCCCGCCACAAGCCTTTCAAGCCTGGCTACCTCATCTAGAATCATGTTTGCTTTGTTCATGTCCGTATCTGTGTTCAAACTCCTTTTTATTTGCTCGGTAAACCCCCCTATTATCATCAGGGGGTTCTTGAGCTCGTGTACCACATGGGCAACCGCTTCTCCGACCGCAGCAAGACGCTCAGATTGAAGCAACTTTTTCTCCATGAGTTTCTTTTCGGAAACATCTCTAATAATAGCGGTGAAGGTCAGCCCTTCCTGCATTTCCATGTAAGAGAGGCTTAGCTCAATAGGGAATTCCTTGCCATCCTTTCGAAGAGCAGTGAGATTAACTGTCTTGCCAATCAGGTCGGACTGTCTCTTATCAAGAAAATGGCGCACAAACTGGTAGTGGTCCCCGTATTGAGGGGGGATGAGCATGTTTAAGTCTTTTCCAAGAACTTCTTCTCTTTTGTATTGAAACATTCTTTCCGCCGCATTATTGAAAAGTATTATGTTGTGATTTTCGTCAATGCTGATTACGGCATTTGTGGCTGTGTCCAGAAGGGTCTTGAGCCTTTTTTCCGATGCCTGAAGCTTCCTGATCATGTTCCTGCTTTCCGTGCCATCTCTCACAATCTCGACAAAATAGTCTTCTCCGTTCAGAGCGGACTTGATAGGGTAAAGGATAAGAATGAATTCCTTCACTTCACCTGAAGCCTGCCTGTGGCGATGGGTCATCTCAACCCTTTCTCCTGTCTCCATTGCTCTCTGAATTGGACACGGCTTGTCGGAGATCTGGCATGGAGTTATTGAACCCTCTTTGATTTCGTAGCATTTTCTCCTGCCAAGGATATCTTCCCTTCTAACCCCGTATCGCTCAAGAAAGGTCTTGTTTGCGTCTATTACAGTGTACTCAGGGTCGATGACCATAATCTCTTCACTTATTCCATTGAACAGTTCTCCAAGGAAGAGGTTTCTGCTGCGCACAAGCCGAATCTCGCGATCCTTGGCTGCCAGCTTCTCCCTGAGGAGCCTGTTTTCCTCTACCAGGCGTGCGTAAGTATCCCTGTCCATCGTCATGCCTCTATTCCGGGCGTGTAAAAGACGTATTGACGGGAGAGAATGTCAAACATCTCATCGGTCTTTTCCCTGATGGTTGCGTAGAGCTCTCTTAGTGAGCCAGCTCGAGAGATTACTCCCTTGTACTCAGACTCGTTGAAGTACCTGGAATCCAGCGGGAAAAGCACCTGGTTCATGGACCCATACCAGTTCACACTTAGAATTTCTTTAAGGGTCATTATTTTCCTGTACACGTCTCTTACAAGGTCCGTCCTTAGTAAAGGGTTGATCCTGTTGATCATGCAATCAACAAGTCCGGCAAGGTAATAGATTTCCCTCATTCTTTCTTCGTTGAGCCTGTTCAGATACATTGCCCTGATCGTAGATGCCATAGCGCCCCGCAAAGTATGGTGAGGGGGAAGATGCAGTACTGTTCCTCTTTCCTTTTCATAAAGCTCTTTTCGGTACTGCTCCAGTTTGAATGAGTGGGATTTTTTCATCTGAATGAAGTGTGTGGTATCCCAGTCGGCAGATCGAAATTCAAATGGCCTGGAAACGATCAGATTATCAGGGGGGAACTGGGACTTTTGCTTGAACTTGATAATCTTTGCCATCTCTTTCACCGGCCTTCTAAGCGCCGCCGCATGCGCACGCGGGGATTATCAGGGCCTTGGGTGATACTTCTCATGGATTTTTCGGAGTCTTTCAGTGGTTACATGAGTGTAAATTTGAGTGGTTGAAATATCTACATGGCCTAACATGACCTGTACTGATCTCAGATCCGCCCCAAACTCCAGGAGGTGACTTGCAAAAGAGTGCCTGAGGGAGTGGGGGGTTATCACTTTGTCTATTCCTGCCTTTGCACCGTAGCGCTTGATAATTTTCCAGAAACCCTGCCTGGTAAGAGGCTTTCCCCGTGCGCTTAGAAAAAGGTAAGGGGAGCTTCTTTTTTTAAGAAATAGCCTGCGGCCACTGGCCAGATAATCTTTGAGAGCTTCCATAGCCTTGGTGCCAACAGGAACCATCCTCTCTTTTGAGCCCTTTCCTATGGTCCTGACATAACCAGCCTCAAGGTTGATATTTGAAACCTTTAAACGCACCAGTTCTGAGACCCTCAATCCTGTGGCATAAAGCAGTTCCAGCATAGCCTTGTCTCTTTTGCCCCTGGGGGTAGCAGAGTCGGGCTGACAGAGAAGCTCCTCAACCTCTTCAGTGGTCAAAACCCCGGGCAATCTTAAAGGCAATTTGGGGCTGTTAAGCAACCGGGTGGGGTTTTTTTCTAGTTTGCCCTCAGAGACCAGGAACCTGTAAAACCCTTTGATCGTCGAGATATTCCTTGCAATACTCCTCGGAGAAAGGACTCCATTCAGGGTGAAAAGATAGTCAAGAATATCATCCTGGGATACTTTGAGAGGAGAGCCCTTCTTTCTTGTTTCGAGAAACTCTAAGTATCTTGCTAGATCACGGCCATAGGAGTCGATAGTATTATCGGCGAGCCCTTTTTCAACCCGCAGGTAGTGCATGAAATGCTCAGCCAGAGAGTTTGAAAGTGCTGACTTCATAGCCTCCCCGCATTACCTTGGTCCTTTCCTAAAAATCATAAAAGTGTGTATCCTTGGTAAGAATCCTGGCGCCGTGCTTTTCAATTACGAGCATTTCTTCGAGCCTCACGCCGCCTTTTCCGGGGATGTAGATTCCCGGTTCATCAGTTACCACCATGCCCTGGACAAGTTTCACCGGGTTATGCGGCCCAAGCCTTGGGCCTTCATGCGGAGCCAGGCCTACCCCATGCCCAAGCGCATGCCCGAAGAACTCGCCAAAGCCTGCTTCATTAATAACCTCTCTGGCTGCAGCATCAGGCTCGTTACTATTTGCTCCGGGATGGATTTTTTCCAGCGCAACCAGTTGTGCACGCCGAACCGTCCTGTATATCTTCTTGAATTTTCTCCCTGGTCCATCCAGGAAGATGGTTCTTGTCATGTCACAACAATACCCGTCCAATTTCAGGCCGACATCAAGCGTAATAGGCTCCTTAACCTTGATTTTTCGGTTTGTCGGCAGAGCGTGAGGAAGCGCGCTGTTGGGACCGGATGCCACAATTGAGGGGAAGGCAAGGCTTTCGGCCCCACCCTCCTTTGCCAGGCCCTCAATCTGCCATGCAATTTCCTTTTCTGTGCGGCCTGGCTCAAGGGAGGAAATGATCTCCTGCAAAATCTCGGTCATCAGGTTTGATGACTTCTCCATGGCCTTGATCTCCTCCCTGTCTTTTACCTGACGCATTCCCTCAACCACTCCTTTAAGGCGGGTGAGCTTAATCGACGGGGAGAGCTTTCTTAGCCTTTTCGAAAGCTCTCTAAAAAGGGCACAGGTTACATATTCTTCCTCAAAACCAACACTCCTTGCTCCAAGACGAACCAGCACCTGGGGCAAGCTTTCTCCAAGCCCTTTCTCCAGGGTTATTACCTCAAAGTCATGAGCCTCCTTTTGCGCTTCAGTCGCGTAGCGCGAGTCTGTAAGGAGGTAAGCGCCTTGGCGACCTATGAGAAGCGAGCCAGAGGACTCTGTGAGCTGCATGTCTTCTGCCTTGAATCCAGAAAGGTATCTCCTGTTTTCAGGCTGAATCACCCAGACAAAGTCCACGGGCAGATGCTCGAGTCTTTTTCTCAAGGCAGCCAGACGCGTGGCAAAAACGGATCTTCTCATTTTCTGCAAAAGGGGTCACACCTATTTTTTCCTCTCTCTATTCTAATAGATGGAGGATTTCAGCAGGGTGGATATTTTTTCCTAAGCGCCTATTTGTCTTGATATCAGTAAGGCGGCATCAAGACAAGGCAAAAAGTGCAGTAGAGGAGAATTTGCTTTGCTTTTCGAAATGAAGGGAAAACGCTAGATTAGGGTAAGTTGGCTAAATTTTTTGCAATCCCCTCGGTTGCCGTGTGTTGACAGAGGCATATGGTGCTGTTAACATCGTGTTAAGTTTTTGAACCCTCCGTGTCTTATGCCTGTCTACGAATACATAGCACTTGATAAGGCGGGAAAAAGCCTGAAAGGTATTGTTGATGCTGATAGCGCAGTGGCGGCGCGGCAGAAACTAAGGGGCTCCGGCGTATATCCTGTCGAGATCAGGGAGAGTTTTGCCAGGGCTAAGGGGGCACCCTCCCGGGGCATTTATCTTTCAAGGCTTTTCACCGGGGTAAAACAAGGGGAGCTATCTGCAGCAACGAGGCAGCTCGCTATTTTGCTTAACGCCGGCGTGCCACTTGTTTCAGCCCTGGAGACCCTGATCTCCCAGCATGATGATCAGGTGTTCAAGAAAATTCTTGCTCAGGTCAAGGAGTCGCTTAACGAAGGGAAAAGCCTAGCGGAGTCCCTATCTCAACACCCAAGGGTCTTCTCTCAGGTATACGTGAATATGGTCAGGGCAGGCGAGGCTTCCGGTTCACTTGATCTGGTGCTGCAGAGGCTTGCCGAGTTCAGCGAACACCATCAGGAGCTTAAAGGGAGGTTCAGGGCCGCATTGGCGTATCCTATTTTTATGGCGTGCGTGGGAACGTTTATCCTGTTTTTTCTTCTAACGTTTATCATGCCCAATATTATGAAAATCTTTACTGAGATGAACCAAACTCTGCCTCTTCCTACAGTGGCGCTAATAGGGATAAGCCATTTCCTGAAATCCTACTGGTGGGCTATAATCCTTTTCGTGGGAGGGGCGGTGGTCGTTATAAGGAGGATAAAGAAAACAAAAAAAGGAAGATATTACTGGGATGAATTGAAGCTTCGCAGCTTTCTTTTTGGGCCCATCCACAGAAAAATGATTCTGGCAAGGTTCGCTCGAACCCTTGGGAGCCTTCTTCAAAGCGGTGTTCCCCTTATGACCGGGCTCCAGATTGTGCGGAACATCGTGAGCAATGAGCTTATTTCAGAGGTCATAGACAGTGCTTCAAGAGAGATAGAAGAAGGTAAAACGCTTTCCAATTCCCTTTCCAGGAGTCGCTGGTTTCCTTCCATGATGACCCAGATGATCAGGGTAGGCGAGCAGAGCGGAGAGATTGAAGCGATGCTTCACAAGGTGGCGGATATCTACGAGGGAGAATCATCCTCCAGGCTCATGGCCGTAACCTCCTTACTTGAGCCTGCCATGATTTTGTTTATGGGATTAATTGTGGGGTTTGTGGTCATATCTATACTGCTTCCCATCTTTGAGATGAACCAGCTTGTAAGGTGAGAGGCAGGCACTGTAAAAGCAAAACAGAAGGTAAAGATTATGAAAAGTAGAAAAATCAGGGATCAGGGGTTTACCCTGATAGAAATCATGATCGTGCTTGTGATCCTGGGAATACTTGTGTGGCAACTGGCGCCGCGGATCATGGGAAAGCCTGAAGAGGCGAGAAGGATTAAAGCCCAGATGGATATTTCCACCCTGGAAACCGCCCTCAAGCTCTACAAGCTGGATAACGGCCGCTATCCTTCCACCGAGCAGGGTCTTCAGGCCCTGGTGGAGCCACCGAGTGTGGGTGTGCTTCCCAGAAAGTGGCGAAAGGGAGGATACCTGGAGAAAGGAAAAATCCCCAAGGATCCCTGGGGCGGGGACTATGTTTACCTGTGTCCGGGTCTGCACGGCGATTTTGACATAATCTCTTATGGCGCTGATGGGCAGCCGGGCGGAGAAGGCAATGACAGAGATGTTAATAACTGGGAACTGGAAAAATAATAATCACGGCTTCACCTTTTTTGAAATTGCAGTGGTGATTCTTTTGATCGGGTTGATGATCACGCTGGCCAGCCCTCGAATCCGCGATGCCATCCTCACCGACAATCTCAAAATAACGACACGAAGACTGGTTGGCCTTGTCAAGGGACTCAGAAATGATGCAGTTCGGGAACAGAAGGAGTACGTGGTCCATTTTGAACTTGATTCAAACAGATATTGGACTGAATCGTCTTCCATGAGCGAAGAAGAAAGGGCACGGGCACGAGAAAAAGCCCGGCAACTTCCTGATGACGTTAAGGTGCTGGACATATGGTTTAAAGGTAGGGGGAAAAAAATGAGGGGGGAGGCATCCATCCGCTTCACTAAGAAAGGATACGTGCGGCAATCGGTTATTCACCTGGGATCAGAAGATGGGCGAGTCTTTACCATTATCCTGAACCCTTTTATGGCAAAAGTCTGGGTTCTGGAAAAATACGTGGAGTTCGAGGCATGAGGTGAAAGAGACTCACGATTCTTGGTTTTAGGCTGCGTACAGAGAAAAAACAAGATAGAGCCGGAGATTGTAGATGAAAATGCCGAGGGGTTTTACGCTTCTCGAGGTGATGGTGGCTATGGCCATTATTGCGATTGTGCTGACAGCTATTCTGGGTTCTCAGTCCCAGAGCGTCTCTCTTGCCACTGAGGCAAGGTTCAGTACCACGGCCGCCTTTCTTGCGCAAAGCAAAATGGCGGAGTTGGAGGCTTTGGGGCCGGAAGAACTTACGTCCGGTAGCGGCGATTTCGGAGAAGATTTCCCTGGGTATACCTGGAACGTTGTGGTTGAGACCCCTCCGGTTGATGAGCCCGAAGACGTGTCAAATTACTTAAGAGCGCTGGATCTCAGGGTTTCCTTTGGAGAAGACGAGTTTTATCAGTACAGGTTGAGACGATACGTATTCCTGCAAAAGAGGTAAGAGAGGGTGAATGCGAGAAATCGGCACCCCTTCAGGGATGGCCATGGTTTTACGCTCCTTGAGATTCTTATTGCCATTTTCATCCTGGCAATTGTTCTTTCCCTGCTTTATACATCTTTTACCGGAACGCTGCACAACATTGAGCAAACGGAGACAAAGGCAGATGTTTACCAGATGGCGCGCGTCACTCTTGATAGGGTAGTGGAGGATCTCGAATGCGCCTTTATTTCAAGCCGTAGCAAGCACGGCTTTGTGGGGCAGGCAATCGAGACAGAAGGGAGGCACCGCGATACCCTTAGCTTTATCTCCAGAGCTCACCTTGTACTGGACGAAGAGGACCCGGGGCAGGAGATAACCCGGATTAGCTACACTACCGGAGAAGGCTATGAAGGTCAGGGCCTGGCTCTTTTTCGCTCTGATGCACCTCTTTTTCTTGGGAAACCGGAGGAGGAAGCAACCGGGTCAATGATTTGTGATAACCTGGAATCACTGAGGTTCACTTACTATGATGAAAAGGGTGAAGAATTTGACAGCTGGGATTCTACAAAAGAAGAGTTCAAGGATCGCCTGCCCACCAGGGTTTCGATTCTTTTGGAGATTGTGAACAAGGATGATCCTGAGTCTCCTCTCAGGTTTTACACCGGGGTTACACTCCCCATGGGCCGGAGTGCTTATGCTGGGGCTCCTAAAAGATAAGAAGGGTATTGCTTTAATTCTCACTGTTTTGATCACTAGCCTGATCGTAGCTCTTACCCTCCAGTTCAACGAGGCAATGCGTTCTGAGCTTTACGCTGCCGTGAATTTGCGCGATGGGGTGAAGCTCGAGTGCATGGCCAGGTCGGGATTTGATTATGCCCTGGCTGTTCTTGCACAGGATGGGGCCTCAAAAAAATCTCTCGATTCCCTGTTAGAGCCCTGGGCGGATTCAAAGGCTCTTTCCAGTATTTCGAGCTCGCTTTTTAAGGAAGGGAGCCTTGAAATTGCAGTAACCGACCTTGGGGGTATGATACAGCTCAACGCCCTGGTGGATAAGAAGGGGCGGTATAATCAAAAACAGAAGGCGCTCTTAACAAGGTTTTTGAGCCTGGAGCAGTTCTCCCTGAATTCCGAGCAAGTGGAAAACATTGTTGACGCTATCAAAGACTGGATTGACCCAGACAACGAAGTGACACACTTTGGTGCTGAAAGAGCATACTACGAATCTCTTGACAGGCCCTATTCATGCAAGAACGAACCACTGGAATCCCTCAAGGAGCTTTTGCTGGTGAGGGGAATAACGAAGGAGCTGTTTTACGGAACTAAAGAAAAGCCGGGAATATCCCATTATCTCTCCATTTATGGTGATGGTAAGATCAACATCAATACCGCTAGCCCAGTGGTACTTCGGTCACTTTCAGAACACCTGGACTACAAGATGGTTGAAGAGATGGTAGCTTATCGAAGCAATGAGGAAAACGACTTCAGCCAGCCCACGTGGTACAAGCACGTGTCGGGGATGAGCAGTGAAGTATCTATTGATGATCTTGTTAGTACTTCGAGTCGTTATTTCAGGATCGTTTCAGAGGCCAGGCAGGGATCAATGAGCAGAGAGACCAAAGGGGAAATAAAAAGGAATGGAGACTCTATCGAGGTTTTATCATACACGGTGGAATAGGATTTTTTATGCCAGGTAAAATCTTATGTCTTGACATTAATGAAGATTTGATCACTGCCATTGTGGTTAAGAGCGGTTTCAACCGATACGAGGTCAAGGCCTGCGCGCAGGTAGAGGATGAAGAGAACAAAGCGCTTGATGAGCCTTTTAAGAGCCTGTTCGCACAGGTGGACCCTGGATGTGATACGTGCCTGCTTTCCATACCTGGAGGGAATGCTTTCTACAGAAACCTCCACGTGCCCTTTCATGACCCGAAAAAGATCAGGCAGGTTCTCCCCTTTGAAATAGAGACAATGGTTCCCTTTCCAATTGAAGATCTCCTGGTAGATTTTACGGTGTTTGATCGGGCTGAGGGAAGCGGTCTTCTAGCAGCTTCCATTAGAAAGGCTCTTGTCTCGGAGTACCTCGGTTTGCTTCAAACATACGGGATTGATCCTGAAAGGGTGGATATCCATTGCGTGCCGACACTTTGCTCCGTTCTAAAGCATGAAGACACGCCTTCGGATGGGCTTTTGCTCGATGTGGGCATAAAAAAGAGCACCATGCTTCTTTATACAAACAAACGCCTGGCCCTTGTAAGACACTTCTCCCTTGATGGGGAGATCCCTACCGGCAAGTTCCCTGATATTACCCTTTGGGAAAACATTAACAGGTCTGACACCGAAAAGATAAAGTCTGCACTTGAAAGATTAGGCCGTTCTGTGAATACAACAATTCATGCCTTCAGGTGGCAGGAGAAAAGAAATATCCGACCTCAAAAGATCTTTCTGACAGGTACCCTGACCACTTACCCTGAAGCCTGGGAGATTCTTGAGCGGCTTCTGGGCATACCAGTCGAGCGAGTGGATCTCCGCCATGACAGAAGGGTTCGCATGAATGGCAGAATCGCAGATGCCTGGAACGCTGGCTCCATGGACCATGCCCTTGCTCTCGTGCTTAGGGATGAGAGGCGCACTCCCGGCTTTAATTTCAGGAAAGGTGAATTTGCCATACAAAAAAGGTACCTTGGTCTTATGAAGGAACTTCGCGCGGCAGCCATACTGCTCGCGATTCTTCTCGCTCTCCTAATTGTTGACTTTGGCGTGGATTACCATTTACTCAAGAAAAGATATACGCTTCTGGACCAGAACATAAGACAGGTGTTCCAGCAAACTTTCCCTGATGTTAGAAGGATTGTTAACCCCTTGCAGCAGATGAAGGTGAGGATAAAGGAGATAAGAAAGGCAGCTTTGATGATGCCGGGAGCGGGCACCGGGGAAAGGGCCATTGATATCTTAAAGGATATTTCTAAGAGGGTTCCGACAACAATGGACGTACACGTGGCAAGGACCGTAATTGACCCTGAAATGGTGGAAGTAAGGGGAGACACAGACACGTTCAAGACAGTTGACAGCCTGAAGACCAGGCTGGAGCCTTCGCCTTATTTTAGTTCGGTAACTATTACCTCCGCCAATCTTAGCCGCAAGGGCAAAAGGGTTCGGTTTGTTCTCAAACTGAAAAGAAAGAAGACATCTTCTCAGGCTCGTATCTCGGGTTCTTCTGGTTAACGGTTGGACTTTGAGGACAAGGCGCTAGGTGATAACGGTGAATAAGCAGGGAGCTTTTTCCCGATAATGAGACTTGCAAAGCGAGAAAAATATTCATTAATTGTTGGATGTTGCCTGATTGCAGCTTTCTTTGCAATTCAGTTCTTAGTTGGCCCCTTTTTTGAAGAAAGAAACCGCCTTCAAAAAGGCATCCGTGTAAAGGAAGCATCGCTTCAAGAGATAATAGAGCTTGCACAGGAGTACAAAAGTCTCCAGGCCGGTTCTCATAGAATAAAGAGGCTGCTTGCTGCAAGGGAAAAGGGGTTTACCCTTTTTACGTTTCTTGAAAGGGCAGCCTCTGATGCCCGAATCAAGGATCATATAAAATATATGAAGCCTTCAGTTATAAGGGGTACAGGCCCGGCGGCAGAGTCTATAGTTGAGATGAAGCTTGAGAGAATTACCCTCAACCAGCTTGTTGGGTATCTCCACAGGATTGAATTGCCTGACAAGGCAATTGCCGTCAAGAGGATTTCCATTAAGGAGAATACCCGCGATAAAGGATACCTGGAAGCTGTACTCCAGGCGGTGACTTACAGGTGAAACATTAAGCTCAGGGGGCACATAACTAGGCCTGGGCTGAAACTTGAAAGAGACTTCCCGCTTTGAAGGAAAACATGTGGAAGAATAAGAAATGGTTCGCGTATATTTTATACAGCCTCCTGCTTTGTGCAGCGCTACTTTATTATCGTTTTCCATCAGAAGAAGCCAAAGATTACTTGGAAGGGTCTTTTGCGAGGGCGGCACCCCAATTTTCCCTGTCTATCCACAGGGTTTCCCTTGATCCCGGCTTCAGAATCAAACTGGAGAAGATTGATGTTTCAAGGAAACTGGAGCCTGAGTTATTCGTATTCAAAGCGGGAAGCTTGTTTATTAGGCCCAGATTGAGGTCTTTTCTAAGGGGGAAAAAGGTTTTTTGTTTTGAAGGCACAGCATACGGAGGACACCTGAATGGCTGTGCCGGGGGCATGGCAAAGAGAAAAGAGGCACCGTTTTCCTTTTCACTCCAACTGGAGGCTCTACGGCTTGAAACCTTTGATGGGCTCCAACGATGGCTTGGCCGCCGGGTGAAGGGAACGCTGAGCGGCAACATCTCGTGTACCGAAACGACCGACTCCCTGCTAAAGGGAAGCGGAGATGCACACTTGAGGCTAGCAAAAGGAGAGGTCGAGCTGCTTCAACCGGTTCTTGGCCTCAGATCCGTGAAGTTTGACAAAATAGAAATGAGGGTGAGTCTCAAGAGCGGAAGGGCTGAACTGGTTTCTGCTGAAATGGAAGGCCCGGATTTGAAGGGCTCAGTAACAGGAACTATAATACTAAGCAAAGAGATCCTAAAAAGCCGACTTAACCTTAAGGGAAACGTTGAGCCAAGAAGAGGCTTTTATCAGACTATTTCAAACAACCCTTTGAGCAGCAAGTTCTTCAAAGCGCGTGCAAAAAGGGGAAGGCTTTATTTTTCCATTAGGGGAATCCTCGAAAAGCCAAGCTTACAGTTCATTTAATGGTATGAAAAAGATTTACTACACCGTCTTTACCCTACTCGTCTTGTCGGCTATCATCTACGTGGGTGTAGATGCTTTCTACAGGATAGTGCGTGCAGAGTTCACTGGTGTTGAGATTAATAAGATAGTAGCTGTAAAGCCCGCCGTTTACACAATACCTGGCCAGCCCTCCTTTGACCAATACAGGATTATCGCTCAGAGGAATCTCTTTGGGTCTGTGGAAGAAACACAGGCCAGGACAAAGGAGAATTCTGTCGAAGCTCTTCAACCAACATCCTTGAAGCTTGCGCTCCTGGGCACAGTTTCAGGGGACCCTGAAAGTGCCGTTGCGGTGATAAGAGAGATGGGCAAAAATAAAGAAGGTCTTTTCAAGGTCGGAGATGCGATAGAAAGAGCCACTGTCAAGAAAATCCTTCGCGGCAAGGTTATACTGAGAGTTGGCAACAGGGATGAGGTTTTGAGCATGAAGGAGCCGACCTCTTCAAAACAAGGAAAGGCACCAGGGATAGTAAATCCATCACGGCCGGAGGGCGGAAGAACCATTACCATCAGCAGGTCTGAGCTCGAAAGATCCATCCAAAATATCAATTCACTGCTGTCCCAGGCGCGGGTAAGACCTTCTTTCAACAAGGGAAAGCCCAACGGGCTGGTGGTGGATCAAATAAGAGCCAATTCCTTTTTTTCAAAGCTCGGACTCAGGAACGGGGACATTGTTAACAGGGTTAATGGTCGCCTTATCCGAAGTCCGGCAGATATTATTTCAGCCTACAATAGATTGCAATCAGGTTCTCCAATTTCCTTGACAATAAGCCGAAGAGGTCAACAAGAAACCTTAAACTATATATTCCAGTGAAGCCATGTACACAGCATATTTTGATTTTAAAGAAAACCCCTTCAACTTAACTCCGGACCCCAAGTATCTTTTTCTAAGCACATATCACAAAGAGGCACTGGAGCACTTACTCTACGGCATCAACGAGAGGAAGGGCTTTATAGCCATAACAGGGGGCATAGGAACTGGGAAAACCACTCTTTGTCGGGCTCTTTTGAGCCACCTAGATGTATCTACAAGAACCGCACTAATATTCAATGCTTTCCTTTCAGAGGTCGAGTTGCTGAAAACTATAAACCGGGAATTCGGGATTAATACAGGCCCAGGCATCGCCAGCAGAAACGATTACATTGACGCCCTTAACAGGTTCCTTCTGAAAAATTTCAGCCAGGGTGGGAATGCAGTCCTTCTCATAGATGAAGCACAAAACCTTTCTCAAGCAGCACTTGAACAGGTAAGGATGCTTTCAAACCTGGAAACTGAAAAAGAAAAGCTGCTGCAAATCGTACTGGTAGGCCAACTTGAATTGAGCAGCCTTCTCGCATCTCCCGCCTTGAGGCAGCTTAACGAACGAATAACAGTGCGCTACGAGCTGAAATCATTAGACAGCAAAGACATCCAGGGGTACGTGGCACATCGTCTCTCTGTTGCAGGTGGAGGGGGGTCAAGCCTCAAATTCAGTGAGGGGGCATTCAAGAAACTTTACGGGTTCTCAAGGGGGAATCCCCGCAGGATCAACGCCCTTTGTGATCGCGCGCTTCTTATTGCCTATGCGAAGGGAAAACATACTATATCAAAGAGCATGATAGGAAATGCAGCAAAGGAACTGGGCGGAGATGCAGGTGTGCTATCGAAATCCGGAAGGCGTGCCTGGAAGAATGTGGTTGGTTTTTCATTGCTTTTAGTTATCCTGGCAGCACTGCTCGGTATGGCTGCATTGACCTATAAACCTTATTTTCTCGGAATTTTCTCCCCTGGCCCCAAAGTGGCGGATAAGAGGAAAGCATTGAAGACTTCGATTCCTTCGGCTGTCCCAGTGAAGAAAGAGGCTTCAGTTTTCCTGGATGAGAGAAGCAGCCTCGCGGGACTTTTCACTCTTTTCAATAAAGGGATAAATGCCGAAAGAGAAAATATAGAAGCTCCAACTCCTCTTAGTCTGGTTTCCTTTAGAGTAAGGCCCGAGTTCTATGTGCTTTTTGGAAAACCTTTCAGGGTTCTTGCTTCGGTCTCTCCCGGAAGTGATCCAAAGGGCTCTCACTACCTCTTGATTCAGAAAACCATGCCAGGCGGAGCACTAGTTATAGACGCCAATGGGAAAAACCGTGAAGTTAGCAGGGAATTCCTTTTCTGTCACTGGGGCCAATTGGTCTCGTTCGTTTACCCTGTTGAAAAAAAAGCTGTTCGATTGACGCGGGGAATGCGCACCCTGGAGGTCACACGAGTCCAGCGGATACTGGTCCATAGAGGATACTTGCTTGAGGAGACGGGGGTCTACGATGAACCTACCCGACAGGCAGTGATGAAATTGCAACAAGATCTGGGTTTGAAATGCGACGGCATTGTTGGCCCGAGGACCATGTCAGTGCTCTTTCAAATGGCCGGGTAAGTTCATTGGAACCTGAGTTATTAGGGACTATGAGTTACATAAACGAAGCCCTTAGGAAAGCGCAAAGAGAAAAAGACGCCCATAGTGTGAGGTATGGTGCAGTGGGAAGAACGGGGCGGAGAGGAAGCGCTCCATTTTACAGAAGGCGGCTGGGGTGGGGCCTCCTGGGTGTAGTTTTCATTTCACTTGCATTTGCGCTATATTCGTGGTTGGATTTTAGACCTAAAAAAAGCACTGCCACTGCAGTGGTAGCAAGACCTTTGCCTTCGGCGGCTACCGGGGGGCGCTCTGTTGAAAAGGCAAAAGTTCTTTATGAAAAGGCAAGGCTCTTTCAGAAAGAGGGCAAGCTTGAACAGGCCAAAGATCTTTACCAACAGACTCTAAGGCTTGACCCAGGACATGTTGAGGCATTGAATAACCTTGGGGTTATATGCCTTCGCGAAGCAGATTACACCGCGGCGCAGCAAAATTTTGAGAAAGCAATCAGGTTAAGGCCGGGTTACGTTGATCCTTTTTACAATATGGCATGTCTTTATGCTGCAAAGGGGGATATTGAAAAGAGCCTTGCCTATTTAAGAAAGACTGTCTCAATGGAAGGTTCGGCAAGGGAGTGGGCGAAAAGGGACACTGATTTCAGAAACCTTTGGCAAAGCCCTGAGTTTCAGAGACTAGTAGAAGCTGGCGCTCGAGTGACGAGAGACAAGTGACGAGCAAGAAGAACATAAAGAGCATGGTTTGTGGTTTTTGTGTAGGGCTTTTCCTGCTTGTAAGCCTTACTACAGTTCAGGCGGCGCGCGTTTCAGGGGAACCCGGCATTACTCCAACTGTGCCACTTGCTAGCAAGGCCAAGAAGGGAGGGAAACCACCAGGGTCAAAATCAAAGGCGGTTTCCAACAAGGAAGTACCAGCGGTCAAGGAAAAGGCAGCGTCCGGCAATACAGTTACAAAGAAGGCAGTTGCAGAAAAAGAAAAAAAGCGTGAGCGCTACATCACTATTGATTTTGACAATGTTGATATACGTGTTTTCATCAAGTTTATTAGTGAACTGACAGGCAAGAACTTCGTCGTGGACCAGAGGGTCAGAGGAAAAGTTACTATTATATCCCCCAGGAAGATATCGGTTCGGGAAGCATACCGTGTTTTTGAATCTGTCCTGGAGGTACATGGCTTTACCACTGTACCTGCCGGGAATGTTACCAAAATTGTGCCTGCGGTTTCAGCCCGTTCGAAAAGCATAGAAACAAGGCTCAGGCAGGAGGCAATAAGCCCTGAAGACAAGGTTGTAACTCAGTTGATTCCTCTCAGATATGCTGACCCAACCACACTCAGCAGGCTTTTTGCCCCCCTTATTTCAAAAAGCAGTGTTATCGTGCCTTATGCGCCGACAGGTATGCTGATCGTAACAGACGTTCTTTCAAATATCAGGCGACTGCTCCACATTGTAAAAGCCATAGATGTTCAAGGAATTGGGGAAGAAATATCGGTTGTTCCCCTGAAATATGCAACTGCATCTGTGATGAGTAAGTCTTTGAATCAGTTATTCCAAATAAGAACAGTAAGGCCGCGGAAGAGAACCGCAGTTCAACCCACAGTCAAGATCGTTCCTGATGAAAGGACGAATTCTTTGATAATTCTAGCGTCAGAACATGAAACGTTAAAGATCAAAGGGTTGATAAATTTGCTTGACAAGGAAACCCCCAAAGGGGAGGGGGATATTCACGTTTATTACCTTCAGAATGCGAACGCAGAAGAGCTTGCGAAGGTCTTAATGTCCATCCCCTCAAAGCAGGTTAAAGGACCGGTAAAAGGGAAAGCCCCGGTTGTTTCAAAAGAGGTTCAGATAGTCGCTGACAAGGCAACGAACTCTCTTGTTATTACTGCCAAAAAGGACGATTTTCGGGTGCTGGAAGACGTGATCAAGAAGCTGGATATTGCCCGCCGCATGGTATATATCGAAGCGCTTTTGATGGAAGTTAGCGTCAGCAAGAAACTCAACCTGGGAGTGGAGTGGCAGGCTGCGGAAACCTTTGGCAGTCATAAGGGCAGAAACATTGCAGTATTTGGAAGTTCCTACTCGGGCGAAAAATTTACTCCGGTTGCCACCGGGTTTTCACTGGGTGTCCTGGGTGATACCATCACCATAGGAGGGGTTTCCTTTCCGAATCTGGGTGCTGTCGTAAAGGCTTTGCAAACGGATTCTGACGTACAAATCCTTTCAACTCCCCAGATCCTCACAACAGACAATGAAGAGGCCGAGATTGTCGTAGCCAAGAACGTACCCTTCCAGACAAGGGTGGAAACAACAACAGAGGTGGGTGCAAGGGAGTTTGTTAATTACGAATACAGGGACGTTGGAGTTACCCTCAAGATTACTCCTCAAATCAACCAGGAGCGATTTGTGCGCCTGAAGATTTCTGATGAGGTTTCCCAGGTCGTGAAGGAGGAATCCGTTTTAGGGCTTCCCACTACATTGAAAAGAGTGGCGAAAACGACTGTTATAGTAAAAGACGGCACCAGCGTGGTAATTGGAGGCCTGATTGACCGGCCTATTAATGAAACAACCAGTATGACCCCTTGCCTCGGAACCATTCCTGGCGTTGGCTGGCTCTTCAAATCGGTGTCCAAATCTCGTCAAAGAACTAATCTTTACATCTTCCTCACCCCCCATATTATTGAAAACCCGGTTGAAGCAGGAGCGCTTTACAGAGAAAAAAAGCAGGAAATTGATAAAATCAAGGGGGGTAACATTAAGTTGTACGAAAGGCCTTCAGGTGGGGCTCCGTGAACTAAAGGCGGACAACCACAGGGCACAGGGCAATGAATCGGCAATTGATCGGAGAAATCTTAGTCAAAACAAGTGGTCTTGCTCAAAAGTCTGTTTCTCATGCCCTCAGGATCCAGGAGGAAAAAGGCGGACGCATTGGGGAAATATTGATTGGCATGAAGGCCATTTCAGAAGCTGACCTTTTGAAAGCTCTGGCTATTCAATTTGGGATGAGATTCCTGCCTGAACTCCCGCATGATGGCCTCAAAATTGACTTCACGGAAAAGGTCCCAATCCAGTTTTTGAAAAAATACAGGATGGTACCGGTAATCACACCCAGTGAAACTTTCCTGGCTGCCAATGACCCTCTTCTTTTCCAGCCCATGGATGATCTTCGTCTTATCCTTGGCCTTGATGGAACAGAAGTTGTGCTCTCACCCAATTCAACCATATTTTCAGCCATTAATTTTGCCTACGATATGCGTGACACATCAGCAGAACAGGTTATCCAGGATCTTCATGAGGAAGACACGGATCGGATCATCTCTGAAATTGAGGGGACCGGGGATCTTCTGGATGATACGAGCGATGCTCCCATCATAAGGCTGGTGAATCTGATGCTTTCTCAGGCCGTAAGACACAGGGCTAGTGATATCCATATAGAACCGGCTCAAAAAAGGCTAAAGATCCGCTACAGGATAGACGGGATTCTATATGATATGCTGTCTCCCCCAAAACACATCCAGGCCTCGCTGACTTCCAGGATCAAGATCATGGCAAAGCTAAATATAGCGGAGAAAAGGCTGCCGCAGGACGGCAGGATAGAGGTGAAAATCGGAGATAAGAACATAGATATCCGTGTTTCCACAATTCCAACGGCCTTTGGTGAACGCGTGGTCCTGCGTCTGCTCGATAAGACAAGCATACTGCTCAAACTGTCCGATCTGGGCATGTCCATGGAGGGATTAGACAAGTTTGAGAGATTTATTCAGTCACCCCACGGTATTATTTTAGTGACGGGGCCCACCGGGAGCGGTAAAACCACGACTCTTTATGCGGCCCTTTCAACAATCAATACGACAGACATCAATATCATAACGATTGAGGATCCGATTGAATATCAAATGGAAGGAATAGGCCAGATTCAGGTCAATCCTAAAATCGACCTGACTTTTGCCAACGGATTGCGCTCAATTGTACGTCAGGACCCGGACGTAATCCTCGTGGGCGAGATAAGAGACCTAGAGACAGCCGAGATCGCCATTCAGTCAGCACTTACAGGGCACCTGGTGTTTTCCACCCTCCACACCAACGATTCGGCAAGCGCTGTCACGCGGCTTATAGACATGGGTATTGAGCCTTTCCTTGTAACTTCTTCCGTGATCTCCATTTTGGCCCAGAGACTTGTCCGCACTCTGTGCTCCAGGTGCAAGGAGGAATACTCCCCGGACGAGGAGTCTCTTAGGAGCATCGGTATTGACCCCAAAATGGCTCTTGGTCACATCATCTACCGGAGAGCGGGGTGCTCTTCATGCCTTGAAACAGGGTACAGGGGGAGAACAGGAATCTTCGAAATGATGGTCCTTAGCGATCCATTGAGAACCCTGATTTTGAAGACATCGGATTCAAATGCCATTAAGCGTCTGGCGGTTCAGGAGGGCATGACTACATTACGGGAGCACGGGGCTCAGAAGGTTCTGGATGGTATCACTACAATTGAAGAAGTTTTCCGTGTAACCCAGTAAGAAGGGGGCTGACCCTTTTTTAGAAGTTGATTCTGAGGGCAAACCCCATACTTTTGCTTCCAGTGGTAAAGAGGTGGAGGTTCAACCTGTCCGGTAGGTTTTTAAGGAATTCATTTTTCTTGTGCCTGTTATACTTGTGGGCGCAGTTCACGGCGCTGTAAATATTTCCCGCATACCAGCCCAGTTCCAAGAAAGTGAGCATCCCTCCCAGCACCTCGTGGCCTTCATGGAAGGATTCTACGGAAGCCCATATAAAAACTCCATTCACCACAAAGGCCATAAGGCCGTCCCGGTATCTCCGGCAGTAGGCATGACCAAGCCCGGGCAATAGGGCTGCCATTATACCTGCAGTATTTGGGTTTTTGTAAGCCAGATCTTCTCCACTGAGGCTTTTTTCGGCAAGCTCCTGAGCACTGGGATAAAGGTCGCTCTCCTTGTCTATTTTCTTAAAGGTCTGGGAGGCCTCCTTCCATTTGCGGGAATGCATCCTCGCCCAGGCAAGCCTGTAAAGCGCCCCGTTCTTGAGTTGGGGTAGATCGTAGTGTTCAACAACGCTGGCAAAGTAGCGCTCTGCCTCCGAAAAGGCCCTTTGCCTGAAATAGGATTCCCCTATCCAGAAAAGAGCTTTTCCTCCAACCTCGGTGTCCGGGTATTTAGAGTGGGTGCCCTGCAATACATTTCTTGCATTTTCATAGTCTTTTGCCTTAAGGTAGCACACCCCGATTAAGAAGTTTGCCTCGGGGATTTTCCTATCGTGCGGGAAAAACTGGATGAAACGCTCGAATTCGCCCACGGCAATAAGGTATTCGCCTTTTTCCATCATTTTGAGGGCAAAATTGTATTGATCTTCACTGTTGATAACGATCCTGGAGGCCAGACCGGGGGAAGGCAGCAGGAAAGATATGAAGACAAGGGCGGGAAGGATCCAAAGAACCCTAGGAGCCTGTCGGAAAACTGGATTCATCGGAGGCTGTTGGAAAATGCTCAGATGCAAGGCATCCGAAATCCTGAGGAATGAGGCGTACATAGAAGTACGCCGCAACGACGAAGGGTGAGGATAACGCAGCAGATGGACGTTTTCCGACAGCCTCCTAGTCATGATCTTTGCTCTTTGGGGGGTGGTACCACCAGAAATCATTGTTTTCTACCGGATCATAGATTTTCCACCTGCCCCCGGAATATACCATTGGGGAAACGCTAGTTTCTTCCTTGCCTTCATGGAGGAGTCGATCAACTGTCATCACCCACCCTGTGAAAAAACCATGCTTTCTGAATGCATCGAGGCTGTATTGCGAGCACGAGGGGAAACTGGGGCACCGGTCGCTGTCCACACTCGAGATGGTGTTCCTGTATAGTTTCAGAAGCCATACCCCCGGGTTAAATGCAGCCTCCCTCGTTTTAGATGAAGAAGGGGAATTAGCGCGGAGTCCATCGGCTGATGCGGACACGGGAGAAAGAACAGCAAGTACCAGGCAAAAAGCAAGAGCGTTTAGGAGAAAAAGCCTTATGATTGGTTTCATCAGCAAAGTCCCTGAGATAAGACAACGAAACCGGTTGAGATTTCAGAGAGATTTCGTGATGGAAGATAGTGGAGTCTCCAAAATAAGTCAAGGCAATAAAGACAGGGGGTAGAGTTGACACAGCCCATGACAGTTGTTACTAAGTCTAGTAGCAGGCGCAGGGACAAAGGATCAGGAAACCCTTGTTGAGTGTCTGGAGGGCCCGCGGAAAAAGGAAATAAAAGGTTACTGGTGCACACATGACCCAGGGAAAGATAGTTGAGTACATAGACCAGGGCAGTTTTGTCAGCGCCCTATGTCTTCAGGAGCAAGGGGGGAGGCTTCATCTTTTGACTGTCTCCAATCGAGAGGTGAATCTTTCCCTGAAACGGGCGGTTCTCGTTTCAAAGGAGAGTATTGATGTCCAAAAGCCCAGGGAAGAGCTGCTAAGCTTCCTCAAGCGAAAAGAAGAGATAAGAAAAGAGCTTGAGAAACAAATACAGGTGAAAGACCTCTGGGAACTGGTGAGGGATGAAGGAGAGAGCTTTGATTACGAGTACCTGGCGGAGCTTTGCTTTGGCGCTGATATTACAGATGACCATCTCTCAGCACTTGTGCGAGCTGTTTTCAAGGACAAGCTTCATTTCAAGATGAAGGAAGGGCGGTTCTTGCCGAACGCCGATCAGAAAGTGGAGCAAATGCTGAGGCAGATGGAGGAAGAGGCCAGAAAGGAGGAAATAATTCAGCAAGGAGCGCGCTGGCTAGGTGAAGTTGTGCGCAATAGAGGTGTAGAAGCACCTCCTTTCAAGGATGAGATTGTAAAGGTGCTGAATGAACTGGCGCTTTACGGCAGTGATGCGCCGAGTGTAAAATTCGGGAAAGAGCTTCTTCAACGTGCCGGCATAACTGATATCAGCGAATCAAGAAGGATACTTGTCAATCTTGGCATATGGGATGAGGATGAAAATCTTGACCTGATCCGCTTGGAGATCAGCTCTACTTTTAACGAAGAACAACAGAGGGAGTCAGCAGAGCTTGCCAGTGCAAAAGTTACCGGGGAGGGTCGTAAAGACCTAAGGGACCTGCATGTAATAACAATAGATGGACCTATGACACAGGACTTTGATGATGCTCTCAGCCTGGAGATTCACGAAGATAGCATTGAGCTCGGCATTCATATTGCAGACGTGGCAAGCATCATCCCGCCAGGCGGTACGCTGGATAGGGAAGCTTCGCAGAGGGGATCATCCATCTACCTACCCCGCCAGCAGATTCCAATGATTCCACCCAGCCTCTCACAGGGTGCGCTTAGTCTAAAGGAAGGTTGCGATCGTCCCGCAATTTCCCTTCTGGCCCGCCTGGATAAGGACGGAGAACTTGTTGATTTTGAATTCCTCCCCAGTGTTATTAGAGTGAAGCAACAGCTAACATACGATCAGGTGGACGAAGAGTACCGGGACAACGTGATTCTTGGTGAAATGTACAGGCTTAGCGAGCTCTTGCGCGAAAAAAGGGTTGAACATGGTGCGCTTTTGCTCTCCCTGCCTGAGATTGTTTTTAATTTCGACTCCGGTTCTGGGATCACCCTGATATGCGTGGATCAAAATACCCCTTCAAAGATGATTGTTGCTGAAATGATGATTTTTTACAACTGGCTTGCAGCCAGGTTTTGTAAGGAGAATCGCATTCCAGCCTTATTCAGGGGCCAGGAAGAGCCAGGGGAAAAATTGTCCGTGGGTGAACAGGGCTATATCTATTATGTGTTTAAGCAGCGAAGAAAACTCAATCCCCTTGTGATCGACACAGAGCCCAGAGCTCACGCCAGCCTGGGGCTCGATGTTTACACGCAGGTGACATCTCCCATAAGGAGATATTTTGATTTAGTAGTTCAACGCCAGATAAGGAATTTTCTCCTCGGAAAGAGCCTGGATTATGACGAGGAGGCGCTAAAGGAAAAAAGAGTAATGCTCGAGTCTCTGTTAAGAGACCTTGAGAGGTTGAAGAGAAACAGGATCCGTTACTGGATCCTGAAATACCTCCAGCATCATACCGGAGAGATATTTTCGGGTATTATTCTTGATCGGCTGCTAAACAGGTACAGAGTCGTAATAACTGACTTCCTTATGGTGGTGGAGACAAAGCGGCAAAACGGGCAGGATTTCTTGGAAGGCCAGGCGGTGAAAGTGAAAGTAATAAAATCGGACCCATGGAACGATTCATTGAAAATTGAAATTCTGGCCGCAGAAGAAGCGGGAAGCGTTTCAAGGGCCGGGCAGGGGGGAACGTCGTCTGGGGCTGCTCAGTCGGTATGAAGAGATATTTTCCCTAACACTATATTGCCTTTTTTGACGGTCAGGGGGCAGTAGGAAGGCCCTGAATGTGCCAAGAGTTCACGCAGTCTTACCGGTTCTCCGACCCGGATTACTCGATCATTTATACTCAGGTGCAATCCATCACAGGCATGCAGGTTCGTTTGAATCACCTCGGGGCAAATCCTGTCATCTCTTGAAAGAGTTACTCTTTGACCCGGTTCCATGTAGAGGTGTTTGTCCGTGTTTACTTTCAGTACCAGGTAGGATAACTTGGGGCGGGAGAGCTCTACAAAAGCCCTGCCGATGATCTTTCCGGGTCGCGACACAACGATTTCGTAAAGATCGGGGTTTTTCTTTAGAGAATACCTTTCAATCAAATCTGTTCCGGTATGAATAGTGTAGCCCCTGTCCTCGCCCGTGTTATTCTTTTTGTTGCCAACAAAACCTTTGAAGTTGACCTTGATTCCAGAGCCAGGGGGAGGCGGAGGCAAAACGTCCACGATCTTCATCTCGTCCCCTTTAACAAGCCTCAGGGTTTCGCCGTTTGAGAGGAGAATCCTGTTTCCATGTGCCTCGATCACAAAGTAGTTGATCTTGTCAGGTTCCCTGATCGCCTTTTCTCTAGCGACTCTTTTACGGGATATTTCTACGGGGATCTCGGCGAATTGGTGATGATCCTTTCTGACTATAATGGTCGTGTTCCTGTAAATTGCAAAATCCTTGCGATAATCATTAAGGTCGCCGTAGCCGAGGATATCCAGGCTAAGCCCCCTCTCATAGTTGGCCTCTATGTGTGTCACTTTTATGGTATCGCCTGGATGCAACCTGAGGCTTTGCTTCCCGTTGATTACTATGGGAGTTTGCCCATTAATGGAGACAACCAGGTATTCCAGATGCGGAGGGTCCAGTACCAGGCCTGGAGACTCCGGGATTATTCCGAAAAGTTCCATGAATGCATTGATGGCAAGGTTGTGGTATCTCACCTTAAGGTCAACGGAGGGAAGGAATTTCGATGTCTCAATGCCAAAAGCCGGGATATGGTGTTTGGTAAGTGCATAATAAGTGGCTGACTTTCTCTGCTCCTTATGTCGGCTATTACTAGAGCTGGTCCTGGTATTCATAAAGTGGAACTTGTAGAGGTCATTGTGGATGTGAGGGTTTATGCGTTTGACAACCTCCCGGGCCATATCTCCAAGATTGATCACCTTGTTTGTGCCGGGGACATGGTACCTTTCGCAATCAGCGATCACGGACTGGCCAAAGCGCATCGGATTGCGCCACTTGCTTATATAACGGGGATAATAGTACCCGGCGCCGTCATGAAGGTTCAAAAGGTAGTCACTTTCACTGATCAACTTCTTCAAGATAGAAACGATTTTATCTTCCTTGGTGAAAGAGATGTCTTTGTGGGTGAACATCCTGTTCATGTCGCCGTTGGGGCCTCTCTTGTTGAGAATTATTGAATAGAAATTAGCCCTTGGGACAACAATCAAGTTCCCCTTTTCCAACCTCATGTCAGCATAAAGGTCTGCAGAAAGGAATCCTCCAGGTTCGTTTCCCTGGATGCCTCCGATCAGCATAAGGGTTTTCCCGGGCTTCTTGCCATAGGTTTTATAGATATTTAGTTCATATGGAGTATTAGGAAAGTAGACCAGGTGTTCTTTTTTTGAAAAAGCCGTGCAGGGAAAAAGGAAAATCATGATAATTGGCAGGCACGTAAGTGAAAGGAGACCGGATATCTTACGAATCATGTGGCACCTCAAACTTTTGTCTGAGAAGAAGATTCCCGGATTGATCATAGACTAAGACATGAACAGAAGAAGGGAATTGTGTGTCAGATACAGGACCCAGTCTTCCTTTTACAGGCTTAAAGCGCTGAATAAGGAAGAGCTGGCCGCGGCGGTAGTTTTCGGGAACTCCCTCTACGAGCTTTTCGTGGGGGAAGGTCCAGAGCATGCTGGCGTCTGGTTCTGCGCTTTTTCCAATAATATGGATGTAACCGCCGACCGCATTATCGCCACCCTTCAGGTTGACAAGCCGGAAGTCCACTTCAACAGTGGAGCCTTCTTTCTTGATTACCATGTCATCAATGCTGACAATCGGCCCAGGTTCTTGCTTAGTCTCGGCTTGCTTCGGAGCTTTATAACTAACTGCAGGGGATGGAGCCGCCGCTTTGACACGAGCTACTTCTTGCTTGCTTTCACCAGCAGACTTTTTTGTTTGTTTCTGATTTTCAATACTCTGAATGTATTTTTCCAGGAAAGCAATCCGTTCCCTTGATACAAAAAGTCTCTTTTTGCTTTCGGTAACCTGTTCCTGCAGGTGGTTTGCTCTTTGGGTCTCGATGAGGTGGATAGCCCGCAGATCAATATAACGGTTTATGACAATAATGCTTGCAGGAATATATACGATGAGAAAAAGCGTGGCCCAGAAAATAACTCTTCGCGAGATCTCAAAAGAGCGCACCTTCTTGCCAAGCTTCCCCATTATGATGACGGTTAGCCTGTTTTCTCGCTGCTGTTTCCTTTTTAAAGGCGGGAGGCCTTTTTCAGGGGTTTCCATTCTTCCCTTTTTATCTTCCAGTGCTTTCCTCTCTTTACAAGGAGCATCCTCTTAAACCCAAAATCCCGGTATTGATCGGCCTTGAAAAGCTGCTTGAACTGGACTTCTGCTAGGTGACGGGAAGCTCTCCTGATTTTGAGATCTTTTATTTCCACTTGGATGGAACTGTATTTTTTATTAAGCTTGGCTTTGTAGTTTTTCCATGCTCTGAGGCTCATCCCTCTTGATCGGAAACGAGCATCGTAAAAAGATAGATACTTCTTCAGGTTCTTGCTTTCCCAGGCTGTCTCCCACGACTTAATAAGCGCGCCAATTTCCTCTTTATAGGAAAGCGGCCGTGCTACCACGCGCATACGCCTGATACTGCCCCCTTCAAAGGATTCAGCAACAATTCTCCACTCCTTGCTGTTTTGCTTCAAAAAGAGAGTCTTCTCACCCTGGCTTTGAAAGGAAGGGGCGACATAGGTCTGGCGGAACCTGGCAAGAACCATGTGAGAGTTTCTAAGCAGGCGAAGGTTACTGATCCGCACCTTGATCCTCCCATATTTCTGAGCCAGGCTTTCCTTGTACTTTTTCCACTGATACCAGTTTTTTCCGGAAGAACGAAATCGCGAGTTATAAAAAGACATGTATTTGTCAATTTGTTTTCTCTCCCATGCCTTTCTCCATTCTTCCAGGAGGTTTTCCAGTTGTGCGGCCTCCGATCTCAGTGTTTCAGGTGGCACCATCTTGATCTTGGAATCGATTATGACAGGCGTGTCTTTGAGCTTTATTATAGATGCAAGTTTTTCAATATCTTGATTTTCAAGGGCTATGCATCCATTTGTGTCTTTGGGCTTTAATTCCTTGTTTGTACCATGAAACCAAATACCATAGCCATCTCTGCCTTCGATCTTGTCCAGCGGGTTGGGATAGTTGATGGGCAAGGCTCTTACACCGTAAATAGGGGTCAGGTATTTTCTGTCAACAGCGCGGGTGAAAAAATAGATTCCCTCAGGTGTCCTCCGATCATTGCGCCTTGATTTGGGTCCGTCGTTTTCGCCAGTGGAGCATCTGAACACCATGGCAGGCTTAAAAAGGCTTGCCCGATGGTACACGAAGACCTTTTGGCGGGATTTATCCACAAGTACGGCATAATCAGAGCCGCGCTCCGGCCACTTCAAAAGTGGCTCAGGAACGAGTGGAATCTTGGGGATTTGCTTTTTGACAACCTCAGCAAAACCCAGTCCAGGACCAACCATTATGAGAGGGAAGGCAAGCAAGAAAAAAATGATGGCTCTTGGTAGTCTCACCAAACGAAAAGCACTGAGCATTTTTGGCATCGTTCTTTTCATTCCCTCCTTTGAGCCGTTTTTTGCACGAATCAAAGCCAGGTCAAAGACACATAAAGAAAGAAGTTTTCCGGCATCTAAGTAAAAACCCTGTCAAATATCTCATCCACGTGCTTGAGATGGTAGTCAAGAGAGAATACTCCATCGATATCTTCTTCTGTCAGGTGCTTCCTAAGCTCCTTGTCTTCAAGGAGTAAAGACTTGAAGTCCTTGCCCGTATCCCATACCTTTAATGCATTTCTTTGAACAATGTCGTAAGCTTTCTGCCTGTTCAAACCAGCTTCACTCAGTTTAAGAAGCAACTGCTGGGAGAAAATCAGTCCCTTTAGTTTATTCAAGTTGGTTTCCATTTGCTCGGGATGCACAACGAGGTTCTTTAAAATGCGCGTTAGCCGGTGAGTCATGAAATCTACAAGTATTGTGCTGTCCGGACCGATAACCCTTTCGACCGAAGAATGACTGATATCTCTTTCATGCCAAAGGGGCATATTTTCCATGGCCGCAATAGCGTTAGACCGCACAAGACGTGCCAGACCTGCAATATTTTCCGATCCAATGGGATTCTTTTTGTGCGGCATCGCGGATGAGCCCTTTTGCCCTTTCTCAAAAGCTTCTTCAGCTTCAAGGACCTCTGTTCTTTGAAGATGCCGGATTTCTACGGCGATCTTTTCCATTGTGCCGGCAAAAATTGCCAGGGATGTGAAGTACTGCGCATGGCGGTCTCTCTGAAGGATCTGGGTTGAAATTTCTGCAGGCTTAAGCCCTAGCTTCTTGCAAACGTAGGCCTCTACTGCGGGTGATACATTCGCGAAGGTTCCTACAGCACCCGATAGCTTTCCATAGCTGATCACTTCCAGGGCTTGCTCCAGCCTCTTGAGGTTTCGCCTCATCTCAGAGTACCAGACTGCCAACTTCAACCCAAAAGTGATGGGCTCAGCATGAATGCCATGCGATCGACCAATCATCACTGTGTACTTGTGCTCAAAGGCTCGTTCCCTGATAACATCCATGAGCCCTCTGGCACCCTCAATTATCATTTCCATGGCTTCTTTGAGCAACATTGCAAAGCTGGTGTCAAGGATATCGGATGAGGTAAGGCCCATGTGTATGAAGCGCGAGTCAGGACCAACATACTCGGCTACGTTCTCCAGGAAAGCCACCACATCGTGCTTGGTTCTTTCCTCGATTTCAAGAATGCGCTCCACCGAGAAGTTCGCCTTTTTCTTGATGTTTTCCAGGGAGGATTTGGGTATCATGCCTTGTTCGGCCATCGCTTCACAGGCTGCGATTTCTACTTCCAGCCACTTGGCGAAACGATTCTCCGGCTCCCAGATACGGCCCATTTGCGGTCGTGTATACCTGCTTATCATGATTCAACTCTCTTTATCTAGAACATGGTTCTTGCATCAAAACGGAAACTTTCACCTCTGAAAGGACCCCTCTCAAACGCTCAAGGTGTTTGTGTGATTGAAACGCACAATGTGTTTCGGCAATTAACTATCCCGCCGCAAGCGGACGGGGTATCAATCGGAAATTTTCTTAACGCCACAAGGGGCGGGGAATTGAACCCTCCGCCTCTGGCAGACTAGTCCGCCTCTGGCGGATTAAAAACATGAACAAAGTAATTATAGATCACTTAATATCAATTAACTATAATTAATAGGGACAATGATGTCAAGGTAATAATAACCTTAGCCTCATGCCGTCAGTCTATCCACCTGAGCCTCTGCACTTTGCTACTCAATAAACCGAGGGGATGCGCGAAGATACTCCCTGCATAGAACATGTCTTATATTAGATTTGGAGAAAAGACTCAAATATATTTGTGGCGTGATATCTTCAAAGCAAGATCAAGATACCCTCCCAAGACATAAGAATGAGAATAATATCTTGATTTTTTTTAAAACTTCTCTATGGTATTTTGTGTTTTTACCCCGTAGGAATGCCCCGTGCGGGAGCACGGGGATGGTAAATAAAGTTTTTTCCGCTTTTTCGCACCGGGTTCAATGCCTCGTGCGAAGTTCCACAGGGTTTACTAATAAAAAAGTGGGAGCCTTCCGTAGAAACAGCAAGAAATGGAGCCCCTGGTCAAGGGGCGCATTGCTTTGGAAGGGAATTGTCGTCGCTGATCTACTCATCACACAGGAGGGAGAAATGCCGTTTAATTTAAAGGGGCGAAACCTTTTGACACTCAAGGATTTTTCTAGCCAGGAAATTGAGTTTCTGATCGACCTTTCGATAAAGCTCAAACAGGACAAGTACTCTGGCCAGAGGGGAAAAAACCTGGAGGGGAAAAACATAGCCCTTATCTTTGAGAAAGCTTCCACCAGAACTCGCTGTGCATTTGTTGTAGCATGCGCTGATGAAGGGGCGCATCCTGAGTATCTTGGTATCAATGATATTCAGCTTGGCAAGAAGGAAACAGTGAAAGACACTGCCCGAGTTCTGGGGCGGATGTTTGATGGAATCCAGTTCAGGGGTTTCAAGCACGAAACTGTGGAAGAAATGGGCCGGTTTGCAGGCGTGCCCGTGTGGAACGGACTCACTGACAAGTATCACCCGACCCAGGTCCTTGCCGACCTCATGACAGTAAAGGAGCACAAAGGATATTTGAAAGGTATCAAGTTCGCTTATGCTGGAGACGGTAGAAGTAACATGGCTAATTCCCTTTTGATAGGGGCTGCAAAGATGGGTATGGATTTTAGAATCGTCTCTGCACAATCTCTTTTTCCTGAAAACACTCTTGTGGATGAAGCCAGGGCATATGCTGCTGAATCGGGAGGCAGCATTTTGCTAACCTCCGATGTGGGAAAAGGCGTGAAGGGAGCCGATGTTATTTACACGGATGTGTGGGCTTCCATGGGTGAGGAGGACAAGATTGCTGAAAGGATAAGGCTTCTTAAGCCCTACCAGGTAAACAGGCAGATGCTGGACAAGACAGGAAACGGTGAAGTCATCTTTATGCACTGTTTACCCAGCTTTCATAACACGGATACCGAGGTCTCAAGAAAGTACCCCGATATTTGCGAGGTTACCGAAGAGGTCTTTGAGAGCAAGCACTCGGTTGTTTTCGATGAGGCTGAAAACAGGGTACACTCGATCAAGGCGATCATGGTGGCTACCCTGGGCAACTGAGGCCTGCCGCAAGGTATTAAGGGAATTTCACGCTTGATCAATAATTTCAAGGAAGGACGGTGTTTGTAGAATGAGTGAAAAAGTGGTGCTGGCATATTCAGGGGGCCTGGACACATCTGTTATTCTAAAATGGCTCCTTGACAAAGGATACGAGGTAGTCGCCTACATGGCTGACGTGGGCCAGGAAGAAGACTTTGAAGCTGCCAGAAAAAAGGCGCTTGATATCGGAGCTGCTAAAGTTTACGTGGAGGACTTGAAGAACGAGTTTGTAACGGATTTCATCTTTCCCGCAATAAGGGCTAATGCTGTCTATGAAGGCAAATACTTGCTGGGCACCTCGCTTGCCAGGCCCCTGATTGCAAAAAGGCAGGTAGAGATTGCGCGCAAAGAAGGAACCACGATTGTAGCGCACGGGGCAACCGGAAAAGGGAACGACCAGGTCAGATTCGAAATGAGCTATTATGTTTTGATGCCGGATGTGAAAATAATTAGCCTGTGGAAGGACGAGGGATTCCTTTCAAGATTTCGCGGTCGGACCGATATGATCAACTTTGCAAACGAGAAAGGAATCCCTGTGCCTGTGACAGCAGACAAGCCTTACAGCATGGATGACAACCTTATGCACATAAGTTATGAGGCAGGGGTGCTGGAAAACCCGCGCTATGAACCCCAGAAGGACATGTTTAGGAAAACAACGGACCCCGTTGAGGCACCTGACACTCCGGAAGAGATTATGATTGAATTCCAGCAGGGAAATCCCGTGCTGGTGCGAAACCTCTCGGACAAGACTGAAAAAAAGGGAGCCCTTGAGCTGTTCCAGTATCTTAACGTTCTTGCAGGTAAGCACGGAATCGGGCGTGTGGATATGGTGGAAAATAGATTCGTTGGTATGAAATCCCGCGGCGTATACGAAACACCTGGTGGCACGATTCTGATGCAGGCCCACCTGGATATTGAAGGGCTTACCATGGACAGGGAAGTTAAACTGCTGCGTGACAGCCTGATCCCCAAATATGCTCAGCTCATATATTTTGGGTTTTGGTATAGCCCTGAGATGGAAGTGCTCCGCGCATTGATGGATAAAGCCCAGGAACATGTAAGCGGAAAGGTATACCTCAAGCTTTACAAGGGAAATGTCATTATCCAGGGACGGGAGTCAGAGGAGTCTTTGTACGATGAAAAGACAGCATCCATGGACATTCATGGGGGCTATGATCAAAAAGACGCCATCGGATTTATAAGGTTAAATGCGCTAAGGCTCAGGGCAAGCGCCAAGAGGCTAAAGTAAGCCGGAAATGATCTCCACGGGCAAGAAGGCGGCTTCCCCTTTCTTGCCTTTAAACTCGCTGCCGTCCACGATAACTCTTCCCCTCTGCATAACAAGGGTGGGCGCGCCCAGGCACTCAAATCCCTCGTAGAGGGTATACGGTGCGTTGGAGTGCTGCGTCGCCTTGCCTATTGTGTGTTTCCTGGCTTGGTCAAATACAACCAGGTCTGCATCCGAGCCTTCTTTTATTGTGCCTTTTCGGGGGTAGAGTCCGAATATTTTTGCGGGTGTTTCGCTCATTGATTTTACAAGAGTGCAAAGATCGACTCTTCCCTCATTCACACCCCTCTGGTAAGTAACGTTGAGCATGGTCTCTGAGGAGGGAGAGCCAAAAGGGGCTTCGAAAAAATCGTCGTTGATTTTTTTGTCTTTCGGCGCATGATCGCTTGCAATAACATCAATCACCCCTGCCTTAAGGGCATCCCAGAGAGCCTGGTTATCTTCTCTCGTCCTCAAAGGGGGGCCTATTTTGGCCAGCGGCCCCTTTTCTTGGAGGATTTCATCGGTTAGGCAAAGATATTGAGGGCATGTCTCTGTATAGACCCTTTGTCCTCTCTCTCTTGCTTCCCTGAGAAGCGGAAGGGCGCGGGCAGAGCTAACATGAACTATGTAAAGGGGGCAGCCCATCACCTCCGCAAGGGAGAGGGCGCGGAACGTGGCATCGGCTTCCAGAACCCCGGGCCTGACCTTGAGAAAAACCTCCTTCTGCGGTCTGTGCCTGTACTTGTCTTCAAGATAATCTATGGCCAAACCATCTTCAGCGTGAACCATTGCCAGCCCGCCCAGCCCTGAAATAACATCCATTGCTTTTGCCAGATAATAATCATCCGTCATCCAGCCGAGCTTTGCATATGTCATGAACATCTTGAATGATTTAACCCCTAACTCAATACACTTTGCAATATCCTTGATCTGATTTTCGGGATCAAACATTGCGCCGTGAATCGCAAAGTCCGTGTAAGAAGTTTGTGTGCCCTTTTCAATGAATTCTTCGGCTCTACGGGCAAGTTCCATCCCCGGCCTGGCATAGGCATAATGGATCATGGTCGTAATGCCGCCAAAGGCCCCCAAAATGGAGCAGTCTTCAATCGTGTCCACATAAACCGGATGGACATGGACGTCTATCAAGCCAGGGAAAATATATTTCCCGGTGGCATCCATAAGATCAACGCCATCGCTTGCACTGAGCCGGGGGGCCAGTTTGGCTATTACACCCTTCCTTACCCCAATATCGAGCCTGCTGATACCTTTTGAGCTGACTGCCAGTCCTCCCTGAATGATTAGATCAAATTCATTTTGCATACTTCCCTCCTTATCGGGTTTCATTCAACGGTTATCGAGCCATATCTTTTCTAACGATCCAGGTATCTAGGTTTAAGACTGAAGACCGAAGTGTTTCAGCATTTAAACCGGGACTACTTCCCTTTCACAAAACCAAAATAGAGGAACATTATTCTCCCTTCAATCTATCCACTTCAGAACTTACCATCATTCAAGATATTTCTTATTCCAGCACCGAGGATTTAAAAATGCACCGCCCTGGTTGTCAAGAAAAATACCTGCTTTGCCCCTCACATTTTCCACTAAGCTCAAGAATGCTCCAAGAGCCCGGATGGTCCATAACTGGAATGAATTATTTTTTTCCTCTATTTTTCGTATTGAAATTTGTTTTTCTGTCTGTTATAAGGCCAAAACGAAACGCAGAATACTGAGAAAGCTTTCTCAAAAGTGAAAGAAAAGACCATTTACTTGACAAGGGTTGGATTGTTCAGCGAAAGCCCCGCCTTTCGAGGCGGGGTATTTTTTGGTAGTTGCAAATGCTAGGAAAAGGGAGGTTCTGGAATGGCAATAACTCGCTTTGAGGAAATTGAAAAGAGGATATGGGAAGAGGAAAAAAAGTACCTCATGAAGCACATTTCTTTAAGCCTTATTCGCAGCAATGCCCTCAAAATCGGAGACTACATTCTTCGCTCCGGCAAAAAAAGCCCCTATTACGTAGACCTCAGACAGTCTATTTCCGACCCGATTGCCATGGATTGGATCGCCAACTCCCTTGCGCGTATAATCATCAATGAGATCGGAAAAGGCAAAGTGGATAAAATAATGGGTGTTCCGACTGCAGGGGTTCCGTTCGCGACCATTGTAAGCCAGAAACTCGCCATCCCCATGCTCTATTACCGGAGGGAGAGAAAAGAACACGGGGTAAGGAAAAAAATTGAAGGCGACATGGAGAGAAACGACCGCATCGTCATGATAGACGACCTGATCACAACGGGTCAGAGTGTTATAGACGCTGCAGAGGCTGCCAGGGATCAAGGAGGCATTGTGAGCGAACTTGTCGTGCTCCTCGACCGCGAACAAGGTGGTCAAGAACATATTCGAAAGCACAGCATTGAGCCACACGTACTTTTTAATATTTCCGAGGCATTTGATTGGCTTAAAGAAGTTGGTCTGCTTGGCCCTGATGACTACAAAGTGATCATGGGCTACATCGAGGAAGAAAAAGCCGGCCTGCCCGGGTCGCAAAACGAACAGGACAAACAAGAAAAGAAAGAGGAGGCAGGCGCCAGCAGTTAAGGCTCGGCAAGTCCTCTTTGATCATTGCTCTTAATGGGGGCGCTGCTTCTTTTTCCCGAGATAAGCGCTTTTCACCTTTTCATCCTCAAGGAGCTCTCCGCTGGGACCTTCGGCAGCAATCCTTCCGGTATCCAGCACATAGCCGTAATGAGATATTTGAAGAGCCAGCCTGGCATTTTGCTCCACAAGCAAAATGCTGATGCCCTGCTGGTTAAGCTTATCAAGGGTCCTGAATATCTCCTTTACAAAAAGGGGCGCCAGGCCTAGTGAGGGCTCATCGAGAAGAAGCAGGCTGGGTGAAGACATCAGAGCACGGCCAATTGCGAGCATTTGTTGTTCCCCTCCGCTCAAGGTTCCAGCTTTTTGATCTGAGCGCTCCTTTAAGACAGTGAAAAGGCTGTAAACCCTGTTTAGAGATTCCTGCAAGTCTTTTTTTCTTCTCTGCCGTGAAAGATTGTAGGTCCCGAGAAGCAGATTGTCCCTTACAGACAAAGGGCCGAACAATTGCCTGCCTTCAAGCACTAGGCTCAACCCGTGCCGGACTATTTTGTGGGTGGGTGAAAGGGTGATCTCCTCTTGGTCGTAGATCACCCGGCCGGAGCTTGGCCTTACAAGTCCCATAACCGTCTTCAGAAGGGTTGATTTGCCCGCACCGTTGGCGCCAATAATAGCCACTAGTCCGCCTCTCTTTGCTTTGACAGAGATCCCTTTCAGGGCGTGAATATGTCCGTAATACGTGTTTATCTCTCTTGCCTCAAGCAATGTCTCAGGCATAGGCCTCCTCACCAAGATAGGCTTCAATGACAGCCGGGTTTTCCTGGATTTCCGCGGGAGGACCCTCTGCGATCTTGACTCCGTAATTCAGAACAAGGATGTCTTCTGCAATGTCCATCACAAGGCTCATATCATGTTCAACAAGGAGAACCGTGATACCCATCTGTTGAATGGTCCTGATCAGAGCAGCCAGTTCTTCCGTTTCCTTTTCGTTTAATCCGGCAGCAGGTTCATCAAGCATAAGGAGTTGCGGCTTGCTGGCGAGGGCTCTTGCGATTTCCAAAAGCCTTTGTTCACCAAAAGGCAGGTTTCCGGCCATTTCCTCAGCTTTGGCGGCAAGGCCCACCATTTCAAGAAACTCGAAGGCGGTTTCCCTGATGGATTTTTCCTCTCTCCTGGCGCTCCAGAGGCCAATCCCCGAGCGGAGAAACTCGCCTCTTGATCGGGTATGCCTTCCCACCATCACATTTTGAAATACCGTTAGATTGTCGAACACGAGAAGGTTCTGGAACGTCCGGCAGATACCCAGGGCTGTTATTTCATGGGGCTTTAGACCTTCATAGGGCTTTCCCCGGAATTTCCTTACACCACTGGATGGCTTTAGGAGACCGGAAATGAGGTTAAATACCGTTGTCTTTCCGGCCCCGTTTGGCCCTATGATTGCTTTTATCTCTCCCGGCTGAACACTGAAGGAAAGATCAACAACAGCCTTCAGCCCCCCGAAGTTCTTACTCAAGTCTTCTACTTCCAACAGCTTATTTTCAGCATCAAAGTATCGTTGCATGATTCAGTTGTTCGCAAAGGATTTCCGGGCTTTTTGAGCTCCCGCGGAGATTAGCCCTGCAATACCTTTTGGCATAAACATGAGGATGAGCAACAAAATAAGACCATAAGTAACTATACTGTAGTCTTCAAATTGTTGAAGAGCGTCAGGTAAAATTGTGAAAATCGATGCTCCGATCACCCCGCCCCATACGGAGACCAGGCCGCCCGAGACAACCATTGTTATCAGAACGAGCGAGAAGACCACGTTGAAGCTTTCCGGGCTGATGACTGTTACGTAATGAGCATAAAGTGCACCCCCAAGGGCGGCGAGAGCTGCTGAAAGCACAAAGACTTTGATCTTGTACCTGGCTACAGGGACTCCCATGGTCTCGGCTGCATCTTCGCTCCGTTTTAAGGCCTGAAGTGCCCTTCCCACCCTTGAATTAGCGAGATTGATCAAGAAAATCACGGCACCTATAACAACCAGCCACACAAAAACATAATAGCTGGTGTCGGTATCAAGGACCAATCCTCCGAGGCTGAAAGAGGGGATCCCCACAAGCCCGGAAGGGCCGCCCGTGAGACTGCCCCATTCTTTGAAAACAATACTTACGATCTCTCCAAACCCAAGAGTTGCCATGGCCAAATAGTGCCCTTTTAATTTCAGGGCGGG
>Ga0190359_1000272_pt1 | contig 35793 bp, 35 predicted proteins | sample 48721823_MG_FD_161269 | JGI IMG/M metagenome (GOLD analysis project Ga0190359, IMG submission 161269) | Hydrothermal vent microbial mat bacterial communities from Southern Trench, Guaymas Basin, Mexico - 4872-18-2-3_MG | ecosystem: Environmental > Aquatic > Marine > Hydrothermal vents >... | reverse complement strand
CTCCATGCCCTTAATAAATAGGGGGCATCAGCGTGCCCCCATAAATCGGGACACACGTGCAACGTGGATTTTACTATTATGCGACTTGTCGGTTGGTGTCCCGATTTATGGGGGTCTGCCAGTGCATCAGTTATAGGGCATGAGACAAAAAAAGACATACCCATGCTCCTTAAATGCAGCATTTTTAAGCTGCTGCCCCAACTTATTGAGAAGTTACGATTTTAGCTGTTTTATGTTGAAAATTTTTTCTAATATGATACATCTTTTCTACACACTTTCTATAAGGGGGAGGTAATTATGGCGAGTTTAAATAAGGTTATGTTAATAGGTTATCTTGGCGCCGATCCTGAATTACGATACACACCAAGCGGAGCTGCTGTTGCTAACTTTAGAATAGCCACAAAGGATCAATGGACGAGTAAAGAAGGTGAAAAGCAAGAGAGGACTGAATGGCATAGAATCGTGGCCTGGAGAGAGCTGGGAGAAAGATGTGGTGAATACTTGCATAAAGGCAGTCTCGTTTATATAGAAGGGAGTTTACAAACGAGAGATTGGGAAGATCGGGATGGAAATAAGAGGTATACAACAGAGATTATTGCCTGGAGAATGCAGATGCTGGATAGGGCAGGCAAAACAGCAGAGACAGAATATCCTGAAGAACGTTTTCCAGCTGAACGGCCAGCAGAGGCCACTGCTATAGCAGGACCAGAAGAACCTGAAGACAATATACCATTTTAATCCCGAAAAGCATTTGCCGGTAAGGACTAATCGGGATTAAGGATTTTTCTGAGGAGGGCTTATTATCTCATCTTTAGGTTTCCTTCTTATTATCAGTATCCTCAGGTATTTCTTCAGGGCTTTCTTTGGTAGACTTGGTTGATTCCTTGAAATTCTTTATACCCTGACCGAGACCCTTCCCAATTTGAGGAAGCTTCCCAGCGCCGAAAATTACCAGGATAATAACAAGAATTATGAGCAATTCTGGCATGCCAAGACCAAACATTTATGCACCTCATAATTAAATGTATTGGAAATTCTTTATAATAATATTATTTACATAAGTCAATCAATCTTTGATCCAGAAACACACGATCTACAACGGACCACTGACATCACGTAAAGACCTGTAAGGCCGTCTTTCCCAATTGCCCAAGATTGAGAACCACAGTTATTCCATGAGATTTAAAAGCATGTATCTTATCCTCAGCCTTTCCCTTGCCTCCAGAAATGATAGCCCCAGCATGGCCCATCCGTCTTCCAGGAGGCGCTGTTTGTCCGGCAATAAAGGCAGCTACAGGCTTATCAAATTCTTCTTCTATATACTCTGCAGCCTCTTCCTCAGCCGTGCCACCTATCTCCCCGATAAGGACAACGCCCTTTGTTTCTGTATCCTCTTTAAATCGTCTTAAATGATCTACAAAGGAAGCCCCGACGATTGGATCTCCACCTAAACCAATACAGGTAGATTGCCCCAACCCAACCCGTGTCAATTGGTCCACAACCTCATAGGTGAGGGTCCCGCTCCTGGAGAGCACACCAATACCGCCCTGTTTGTGTACATGACCTGGCATTATCCCCACCTTTGTCTTGCCTGGTGAGATAATTCCCGGAGTGTTTGGGCCGATCAAGACAGCGCCACACTTTCTAATAAAGGTAACCGCCTTAATCATATCAAGCGTTGGAATTCCCTCAGTAATGCACACAATAACATCTATTCCTGCATCAGCGGCCTCGATCATGGCATCAGCGGCAAATGGCGGTGGCACAAAGATGCATGAGGTATTGGCGCTGTAAATATCAACCGCATCCTTTACCCTATTTAAAACCGGTACACCCTCAACCTCTTCTCCACCTTTACCAGGTGTCACCCCAGCCACAATATTTGTGCCATAATCCAGCATTTGTTTTGTATGGAATGTCCCTTCATTGCCTGTAATACCCTGGACAACAACCTTTGTATTCTCATCAACTAAGATACCCATATGATTACTCCATTTCTATTTATATTAGGCCACTTTTTTGCCACAAAGACACGAAGTCACGAAGATTATTTTTAATCCCGGGTATAATGATCTATACATTGCAATGAAATCTTACCCTATTAACAGAGTAATATAATTCATTTTTTCCTTTGTGCCCTGGTGACTTCGTGGCTGAAAAGTTACATGACAGCTAACTAACTCACTTGCTTGGCTACCATTCTGGCGGCCTCTTCTATATCTTGAGCCACTGAAAAATCAAGATCTGAATTTTTTAAGATCTCTCTTCCTTCCTTTACATTTGTCCCTTCTAACCTCACTATAAGGGGAACATTTATTTTTACCTCTTTGGCAGCCTTTACCACGCCTCGCGCCAGGACATCGCATCTCATTATACCGCCAAATATATTGATCAAGATTGCCTTAACCCTCTCGTCACTTAGTATAATTTTTAACCCATTTGTAACCATTTCCTCGCTCGCGCCGCCGCCAACATCCAAAAAATTGGCTGGTTCAGCGCCTGCGAGCTTAATAATATCCATAGTGGCCATTGCCAGTCCTGCCCCGTTTACCATGGCGCCAATATTGCCATCCAGCCTGATGTAGTTCAGATTAGACTCGGCAGCCTTTACCTCCAGCTCATCCATTTCGTATGGATCATGGAGTTGCGCAATTTCCTTTTGTCTGAATAGGGCGTTGTCATCAAAGTTGATTTTTGCATCCAGGGCAACCACACTGCCTGATTTTGTAAGAACCAGGGGATTGATCTCAACCAATGAACAATCTTTGGCTAAAAATAATTTATACAGTCTGGTCATTGTTGCAGAAAATTCTTTAAACACCTTTTTATCGGGCATTGGGTCAAGGGCATAGAAAAAATTTCTTGCCTGATAGGGCATAAATCCCTGAGCGCTATCTATGCTTTCAATTAAAACTAATTCCGGATGCTGAGCAGATACCTCTTCAATCTCCATTCCACCTGCCTGGCTGAATATCATCACAGGAGATTCCAGCTTTCGATCAATAACAATACCCAGATAGAACTCCCTATCAATATCCAGTCCTTCCTCTATTAATACCTGCCGAACCTTTTGCCCCGCAGGACCGGTCTGTGGTGTGATTAGAGGATTAGAGAGAATCGCATCAGCTGCTTTGCTCATTTCCTCAAGACTCCTCACCAGCCTTACTCCACCACCTTTTCCTCGCCCGCCGGCATGAATTTGGGCCTTCACTACCCATGGAGGACCAGGAATGCTCTTTGCATTATCCACTGCCTGGCCTGGTGTCGTAGCTAATTTTCCGGATGGAACCGGTATCCCGAAATTACGAAAGAGATCCTTCGCCTGAAATTCGTGAATTTTCATAATCGCCTACCTCATTTTCTATGATTTACTTTATATCAACTTTTCCTTCTGCCCGCTTATTGTGGATGCTCCGTAATAATAGATGAATTTTATTATTTTTTAGAAATAAAATGCAAGACAAAGAATAACATTTTTTCAAACCTGAAACTCACTTTTGATCTTTCGGTATCTTCTGTGAATAATCTCCCCTATTAAGGATTCCCTCCAGGCCAGAGGCGCTTCTGATATGGATATCCTGCTGAGGAAATGCGATCTCTATACCATTTTTCTTGAATTCCTCATCAATTCTAAACCTGAGCTCTGTTGGCGCGGCTAACCAGAACTCCGGCGAAGATATCCAGAACCTAACCCTAAAGATAAGCGCGCTGTCAGCAAAATCCCTGAAGTCTACCCGGGGGGCTGGATCATCCATTATCTCAGGCATATCATTCACAATTTGTAACAGAATTGTCCGCACCTTCTGAACATCAGAGCCATAGGCCACGCCAACATCCACCTGGCGTCTGACCTTTGGATCCTTAAAAGACCAGTTGGTAACCCTGTTTGAAAGCATCTGAGAGTTGGGGATAATCAGGGATGCATTATCAAAGGTCTGGACTATGGTAGTCCGTATATTTATTCTATTTACCGTCCCCCAATCTTCCCCAATCTGGACCATATCACCTACCTGGATAGAGGGATCAAAGAGAAGGATGATCCCGCTTATAAAATTGTTAACAATATTCTGTAGACCAAAACCGATTCCAATCCCAAGGGCACCAGCCATAAATGCAAGGGATGAAAGATTAATTCCTAAGATATTTATCCCTGTATAGATGGCCAAAATCCAAAAGCTGTAAATAACAACATTTACAAATGATGCACGTGCCCCAATATCCAGCCTGGTTCGGGGAAGAACCCTGTTTTGCAGCGCCTTCTTGATGACCCTTGAGAGAAAAGTGAAAAAAATGAGAAAAATAATGAGGTAGGCTATATTTATTATTGTGATCTTTGTCCCGCCGATATTGATACCGCTTTCAAGCCAGGAAAAATACTTGCCTAATCGGGTATTCAGTAAAGAATCAAGGGATAAGGGGAGGGCGATAAAGAAAATCAGGACTGCAAATAATAGTAGCTTAGATGGCCTAAATTTTTCTTTCATATTTATCCTTTCCCATCCCCTTTAAAAAAACAACGGTTGCGCCCCAACCTGAAGGGCCTCTATCTTGCTTGAAGGATAAAACCAGGGGATGCCTCTTTAACACGGACTCCACCGTACGACGTAACACACCCCTGCCCTTGCCATGAATTATCTTAACCTCCGATATTCCTTTCTGGGAGCATACATTGAGATATTCATCCACGACTTGTCCAGTCTCTTTTGGCGCAAAGGTATGGAGATCTATCACCCCATTAATAGGGATATGAACAGGTGATTTGGACATCTTAAGTCAAATTACCGCTACAGAGGTGTTGGCTGGTTTATTGTGCGCCAATGGCTAGCCTGGTTTAATTTTACTCTACCTTTACCCGGGTGGCCTTTTTATCTGTTTTTTTGGAATGCCTTTTCCCTAAATCATCAATCCTTTTATCAATCAAAACCCTGATTCCCTTTAAAAACTCTACCCTGGATTTAGCCATATATTCACGAAACTCAGAACTGGGGCTGATCCTTTCATTAAGCCACGAAAAAAATTTGCCCAATGACCGAAAGGCCTCCTCTATGCCTATCTCCTCTTCATCTTTGGGACTTTTCTTTTCCATCGCTTTTCCCTCCAAAAATAATATTTAAAAAGGTGCCATCTATTTTTGCCGTGACATCCTTATACGCAGAAACATATCGAGGCAAAAGTATATGCCTCTTAAAGCCTCCTACCCTGATCACCATTTCCTCTGGAAGTCTGTTTAATTCTACCTCTTCTTTCGTAATAAATGGAAGTTTAATCTTTATATAAAATTTACCGTCTTTCTGGCTAAATTCATAAGGCCGCTCTGTATAAACCTGCTCCGTTGGGTCACGTTCACCATATATATTTTCTCCAAAGCTCTTCAGGCTCTCCAGTCCCAGAGGCTCATTTTGAAAAAGGACCACGGGAAATATGGGGACAGGACTAAAATATTCGTCTGCCAACGCCAAATATCTTTTCTGAGATTCCTTCCAGTCATTAAAATATGCCTCTTCAATCTTGCCCGGCAAAATCCTGTTCATCACTATTGCATCAATGCACATCTTGTAGAGAGAAAAATACAAGAAGCTCCTTTGTGTTTCTTTCAAGACCATCTTCTCCGGATTGGTCACCAGCCTTACAGTGGTTATGGTGGGATCAGTAAGGATGTTGTCTACACCCTCAAGTCGAACAAAAAGACTTTCAAGCGCCTTAAAATACTCGTCTTCCGGCAGAGGCACATCGTAAAAACGTTTAGCCACAGGCCTAATGTAGCTCACTACCCTGCGCTCTATCTTGAATATCTTGCTGATATACCATTCAAGTGTTGCGGGAATGCTGATAAACCTCAAAGATTCCCCTGTTGGTGCACAGTCGAGAATAATTACATCAAAATCATCTTCCTTTACATATTGGTTTATATACAGGAGGGAGCTGACTTCCTCCATACCCGGTAAAATAGCCAGCTCTTCTGCCAATATTTCATCGAGGCCTGCTGTATGAAATAAACTGGCTATATACTTATGAACATCTCCCCAGTTTCTCTGTATCTCTTCGGCAATATCCAGTTCCTGAATCCACAGCCTATCTTCTATCTTAACAGGCATCCCTTTATTCTTATCCATTAATCCCTTATCGAGGGAAAAGATGTCACTCAGGCTATGAGCAATATCTAAAGACATTATCAAGGTCTTATAGCCCATGCCAGCCGCTTTTAGGCCTGTTGCGCTGGCAATGCTTGTTTTGCCCACACCGCCCTTACCTGCAAACAATATGATCCGCATATTCCCCCACGGAAGTGATCCTTCCAAACACAGGATGTGCTACTCAAGTATCCCTTCTTCAATATTATATCTCATAGAAAAAATTGATGCCGGCCCGGAAAAAACATTACAATGTGACAACACATAATCTGCAACCTCAAGCCTTTTCAGACGACTCATGCTATTAAATTTCACTAATAACACCTCGGGATCCTTGATCATTGATAAAACATCCCATATCTCATTTACACTCATATCTTCATTCACACCCTGACCTTCTTCTTCTCCAACCTCCGCCTCAAAGAGCCTCCTTGATTTTTCCAATAAGAGATCGAGTTGGTCTTTAATCTGCGATACCTCTTTATGTAAAATTTCATAGGAGCTGCATTTTTCTACAAGTAACACCGATCCACTCAAAGTTGATCCTTCAGCGTCACTTACATCAACATTCACGGATACGCCAACCCTGGAGTTCTTTTCATCCACACCCTTTTCTATTTCCAGGGTAAGTTTTTTATCTTTCATATCAGGATTCTAAGGTAATATATAAACGCTATGTTAGTTATCCACGGTTTAAATTTTTGGTCAACCTTGAACCTCTGAACCGTGAACCCCTGAACAGATAGGTAATTTTTAATTAATTTAAGGAGATTTCGTCAAGCAGAATAATCGCTGAAACATTAAACCTTTTTCGACCTCACCAGGAAACGGGCCATCCTGTCCAACTTGAAAATCGTATTAAACTCCATATTTTTACTGATCCAGATCTTCTTATTGATTACCGAATCAGTGATAGCGCCCCTATAGGCCAGGCCGTCAAGAAGGGTATTTATGTCATCGCAGACCATTATAAAATCAGGAGATGATAATGCTGACTCGCTAAGCCTTATATCTCCGTCATCAATTCTGATTGCAAACTGTCCGCCTCTTGCTTTAACCTGAATATCCCGCTTCCAGCCAGCTATGGCCTTCCGCGCAGACTCATTTCTGTTCATATCCTGAATAAGGTCTTTCATCTTATCCAGGGCCTTTCTGTATTGATTACTATCCTCCTCAGAGGCAGGAGGCAAAGATGGCTCTTGAGGTCTTTCCCAATCAATCTCTGATTCCTGCAGGCCTTTTTTGTTTATCTGCGCATGGGTAAGCTCTGCTGTAGGGACACAGAAAACATCAGTCATCTCACCAATCCGTTCGTCCCTGAAGATAAGCTTTACCTCTGTTCCTTTCTTTATTATGCCAGGTACAAGGATACCGGTTGTGGTATAGAGATTTATACTCATGGCCGTGTCTGCCCCTTTGAATATAACCCTCCCTCTTCCATAGGGGGCCATATGCTGAAAAAGGGATGTGGCAAAGTAGGTAATTGGGGGGGTGCTGTTCATAATCCCCACCTGCTCCACCTCTATCATCTCTGTAGGTGCAAAGTTACAATCAGGACAATGCGTTAAAAAGGGCGGTACCCTGACTATCCCGCATTTTGTGCATCTACATCCTAAGAGTCTCTTTTCATTTTTAAGCGCAAGGAAAAATCCTGAAAATTCCCCCTTTGTCCTCCTAAAAAAGGTATACATCGCATCGTTTGTGATCAGATATTCCTTACCATCGATTGTCTCTACCTGTGACCCCACATCTGGTATATATATCTCATCAATAACTTTTTTCTTTTTAATCATCTTTTTATCTCCGTTTTATAGTCTTTATTGCTGTAACTCAGGTTGTCAGTTTCACGGTTGGCTCATTTTTTTCATATTCCTTTAGCAAATTCATTACCCTTATCCATGTTCAAATATCAAGCATGCCGTATACTGGGCAACGGTGCTGCCAGTTCCATGAACCAGCGCTGTTTTAAGCCCCCTCTTTATCAGCTCATTTCTGGCTGACCAGGCAGACATGATATTGCTTGCGCCAACAGGATGACCACAGTAGATCAAACCACCGCAGGGATTGACTACATATTTCCCCCCTGGCGTCATAAGCCCGTCTTCTATTAATGAATCGGCCTTGCCCAAAGGAACCAAACCAAACTCAGCCATGCTAATCTCTAATTGATGCACAAAGGCATCATGGAGCTCAACGATATTTATTGCCTTCGCAGGATCTTTAATGCCTGCCATCTCATAGGCCCGGTGGGATGCATAATAATCAGACATGATTCTAGACATATCCTTTTGGTTTTTACCGGCAAATGAATGTTCATTGGCCTCTCCTACGCCGGTTATCCAGACAACAGGGGTGCCATTATTTCTGGAGATAGCCTTTGCCGTCTCTTCTTCAGCCATAATAAGGGCCGCTGCCCCTTCACTATACACGCAAATCTCAAGCTCCTTGAATGGATAAACCACAAGGCGTGAGTTCATAACCTCCTCAGGTGTTACCTGGTCAAACTGTCTCTGGGCATAGTCATTGCTTCTAACCTGCTGGCTTAACTGGGCAGATATCTGGGCTGTTATTTCCGGTTTGAGGTCTCCAGGGTGCTCATCTAAATAGGCCAGGACCACCTCGGCATAGCTGTCAGAGGCAGTCCAGCCAATGCCCTGTTCAAAAAAACTATCCCCGGACCAGCCTATTGTTTTGATCACCTCCGGTGTGGCAGACATAGATGAAAAATCAAAGCAATCGGTCGCCTTTTCCACACCCAATACCAGGGCGGTCTTAAACCTTCCAGCCGCAAGGTATGCATGGGCCGCTGACATAGTGTAGGCGCCGGTTGCGCCTCCATTTGTAATCCTCATGCCGAATTTATTTTGCATGCCCAAAAGCCCGTGTATGGCATGCTCAGGAATGGCCGTCCGCTCAAAGATGTCGTTATAGATCGCATAGAATGCCGCGTCGACATCCTGAATAGGGATATTTGCGTCCTTCACCGCCTCCCGTGTTGCCATCTGCGCTAACTCATAATAGGTCTTCTCTCTCCATGTTCCCTTAAAAGGTGTAACACTTGCACCCACAATACCTACTTTTTTTGGCATGATTTATTCCTCCTTTTTCATAAAATTTCTATCTCTTTTTGCTTCAGAAAAACCTTCAGCCGTTTCCCTCATGCAAAATGACTTGTATCTATACAGAGCTGACAGGGCCTTTATTGCCCTTTCCGAGGATGGAAATACCGGAAGGTAATTGGACTCAAGTCTCTCAATCAATTCATCTTCATTTCTATCCATCGAGGTACGCCACAGAGCAAATGGCTTTCCAGCCCTTTGCATGTTTAAGAGGGCCTGTGTGAATTGTTCATTTAAAGAATAAGGCGCTTTAGCAGAGGAATTTTCATTTTTATGTAATAGATTAAGGAAATCCGGAGGCATCTGCATAACTATACAATCCACATTCTCATCTTCCGGTATGGCAATCAGAGCATTAAAAACTCTCAATATATCAGAGAGTGTGAACTCCAGGCAGACACCCCCATCAATCGGGTTTAAAGGAATTTCCCATGGAGGAAAAATACTTTTCAGACTCTGATAGGTATGATCTCCCAGTTGAGCCATTGCAAGGCCATTCAAATTGCATGTATCTGTAGCCATAACTCCCTCTCCGCCTGATAGCGTAATGATGGATAGTCTATTTCCTTTAGGTAGCTTAAGAAACTCAAATGCCTTTGCCAGGTCAAAAAACTCCTCGATATTCGCAGCCCTGATAGCCGCTGTCTGCCTTATCATGCTATCAAAAATAACATCATTTTCTCTTGCGATTGCGCCTGTGTGAGATGCCGCTGCCAGAGATCCGGCAGGGGTTCTTCCAGATTTCAGGATTATAGTCGGCTTTTTTACAGAACCCTTTTTAAGCAGGTTAAAAAAATCTCTTCCGTTTCCGTGCAGGCTTTCTATGTGCATGGCTATAACTTTTGTGCCAGGATCCTGGAAAAAATACTCCAGGACATCTACCTCATTTACGTCCATCTTGTTTCCCAGATCAACTATCTTGTTTATGCCCAGATGGGAAAATAGCCAGTTTATTTTGGGATCATAAAACCCCGACTGAAAGGCAAAAGAGATGCCCCCCCGCCTCATTTCTTTTATAGGATTAAAGCTAATCGCCAGATTATTGGATGTATTGATGGGGCCTAAGGTATTCGGTCCAATGCTTCTCATATCCTTTTCTTTGACAAATGTGCCAATTTCCTTATGAAGTTTTTGCCCCTGCTCTCCTCCCTCTGAAAATCCGCCTGTCACTATAACAAGCTGTTTTACTCCTTTTTTATCGCAGTCCTTTACAATATCCAGGGCCTTTGGCGCTGGAACTGCAATAACTACGAGGTCTATTCCCTCCGGTATATCTTGTAATGTCGCATAGGCCTTTATCCCTGATATCTTTTCCTCACGAGGATTAACTGGATAAATTTTACCCTGGAAATTAAGATCCACCAGGTTCTGATTCAGGCGAAAATTCATCTTAAAAGGATTATTGGTGGCCCCAACAATAGCAACCGAGCTCGGGTAAAAAAAACGCTCTAAAAAATGATCAACTTTACTCATCATCTACTCCTCTGCCTCAAAATACCTAAACTATTATTATCCAATTAGTTATATTTCTGAGTGTCTTGTATCATAACCGTCTCAATTCCTCAAGCAGGGGTTAGGGTGTCTGCTTAAAATTTTTATGTGCCTCTGGCGTATTCATACGCCTTATACCAGGTTGCAATCATGTCATTGCGAGGAGCGAAGCGACGTGGCAATCTATTTTATTGAGATTGATTCAACTGCGTTCGCAATGACGTCTATTAATAGTAGCTGTTTGAATCCAACTTGGTATTAGGAGCATTAAGGAAGCAGGTGAGTGGCTTTCTTGATTATGGAACTGGGGGATTAAAAACGTGACTACGTAAACAAGCAAGGTGGAAAATATGAATCGGGAAACTACTATAATCAGAAATTTACAAACTGCAAAAATACTCCCTCTCTCTTGATGCCTGCCTGTGCGCCATGCCTGCGACCCGATTAGATCGGGACAGGCAGGTTCCGCTATTTTTCCTTGACTATAATCTTGATTGTGCCGATAATATTGTAAAATAATATTGATATTCCCGTAACCCTATTTAAATGTTTGACTCATTTATTGTTAAATGTGCCAGCAACTCAAGCGTTCCAGCAGAAGAGATCCTGACTCTCCTGGCTTTGCGCAATCATAGATGATAAGGCAAAAGAAAAAACTATGCCATCTGCTCATTTTTGCTATCCTGACGTTTTTGCCGGCGTGCACGGGCTGCCAGCCAGCTCCTGAGCCGGTGATTGAGGCGTCACCTGGATGGCTTGAATCGATTCCCAAAGATCAAACGTATTACTATGCCGTTGGGATTTCAGGCCCAACCCCGAGAGTCGCTGACGCATGGGATCAGGCGATCAGGCGTGCGCGAGCGGAGCTGGGACGAGTAATTATCTCTCATGTTACAAGCAAGGATACGATCATTAGCACATCAAACGGCAAGTATGTTACACAGATCGTTAAAATCCTCTCAGACAGTGAGCTCAATTATACCGAGGTAATTGAAAGGTGGGCTGATAAATCTGGTCTTTATGGACCTCCGGGGCACTTTTATGTTCTGGTAAGGATGGAAAAAGTGAGGGCCGAGTCGGTTTTGAGGAGCATCAAGTAGAAGAACATCGAAGGAGTAGTTTGATTTAAACTGGGGATTTAATTGGCTGCTACCTTTCCTGGTTATAAGGTCATATAGTAGGTTAAATATTTGAACAGTGGTAAGAAAACATGGAGGTAAAGATGGTAAAGATAAGATTTTATAGAAGCAGTCTATTCATTTTGTTTTTTGGCATTTTGACATTACTTGTTGGCTGCGCTACAACGCCAAAGGTTGAGAGGAAGGCCGTGGAAACTACTATCGATCTGAGCGGACGCTGGAATGATGTAGATTCAAGGATGGTATCGGAGGAGATGATCAAGGACTGCCTTAACCGGCCATGGTTGGAAAGATTTTCTGCAAGGCACGGGGGAAAGGCCCCAACGGTCATAGTTGGCAGGGTGAGAAACAGAAGCCATGAACATATCAATGTCCAGACATTCGTTAAAGATCTGGAGATGGCCTTGATAAACTCTGGCAGAGTTCAATTTGTTGCGTCAAAGGGCGAAAGAGCTGGGGTGCGTGAGGAGAGGCTTGATATAGCAAAGCATGCTTCAGAAGAGACCATAAAGGGCCCAGGCGAGGAGATAGGCGCCGATTTCATGTTGATTGGGTCAATAAACACAATCAGGGATGAAATAGCAGGCAAGGCGGTGATCTTCTATCAAACAAATCTGGAGTTGATTGATATGGCCAACAATCTTAAGGCCTGGGTTGGTGAAAAGAAGATCAAAAAGTTGATAAAAAGGCCCAGGGTGAAATGGTAGTTTGAAATAGGGGCAACGATGGAAAGTAGACAAATAAGACCTATCTCCCTTTCATTTATTATCTTTGGGCTTTTCATTTTTTCTTCCTGTGCCCCAGGTATCAAACAGTATCCACTGATTAATCAGTATCTTCTCTGTAGTGATTACGATTCCGCATACAAAGTCGTACAGCAGAGTAAAGATACCTATAGCAAACGAAATGCGGTGCTTTACTATCTGGATGAAGGTATCATTTCCCATTTTGGTGGTCACTATAAAGAAAGCAACCAGAGTTTCGCCAGAGCCGAATCCATCATGGATGAACTTTACACGAAATCCATTTCAAAAGAGGCGGCATCTTTTTTGATTAGTGATAATACAGTTCCATACCGTGGGGAGGACTTCGAGAGGGCAATGGTCAATCTGTTTATGGCACTGAATTATGTGGGATTGGGGAGCTGGGAAGATGCTGTTGTTGAGGCCCGAAAGGTGGACAACAAATTGAACCTTATCAATAGCCAGTACGAGGAAGCAAAAAAGAACGTGTACAAAGAAGATGGATTCATTCGTTTCTTAATGGGCACGCTCTATGAGGTAGAAGGGGAGATCAATGATGCATTTATCTCATATCGGAAGGCAGAAGAGACATACAGGAATGACTATTTACCGAACTATGGGGTCTCTCCACCTCGTATTCTTGTAGAAAATTTACTTACCTCCGCACATGCAATGGGCTTTCACGAAGAAATGGCACAGATCCAGAAGGAATATCCAGGGGTATCATTCATGGAATCGAGAAAGAAAAGGGAAATGGCAGAGGTGTTTTTTATTCACTACAATGGATTGGGACCAGAAAAGGTAGAAGAACATTTTCTTATTCGAATGCCTGATGGGTTTGTGATCAAAATCGCCTACCCGAAGTTTGTAAAAAAGAGCTATAGGATCTCTCATGGCGAGATAACCTTGAGGAATCTAGCATCTGGACGATCCTATCGTTTCCCTACGATTTTGATGGAAGACATTGCATCGATAGCGGTTATGAATTTGGATAACCGAATCAATAGGATTAAGGCAAAGGCCATTGCACGGGCTACAACAAAATACCTGGCGAGCACGGCAGCAAGCAAGGCCATTGAAGAGCAGCATGGAGAATTGGCTGGTTTATTGACTAAAATGACTGCAAATATCGCTAGTGTGGCAACAGAACAGGCAGATGTAAGGCACTGGAGATTGCTGCCTGCAGAGATCAGGGTTGGAAGAGCAGTGATCCCCCCGGGAGACTACTCAGGGAGAATAGAATTTGTTAGTTCGAATGGTCCTGTTATAGTTTCAAGAAAAATTGACCCTTTCTCTGTCAAGAAAAGTGAGGAAAGGTTTTTCCTTTACAGGACACTCAGATAAATTTGTAAGCTCTTAATAGAGAGGAAATCTATGAGAGAAACAAGGATATATGTTTCCCTGGTAATCTTTTTTGTGATAATGATAGCGGGATGCGCCGCTAACAAAGAGATCCCAGCAGAGGCGATACAGGGAAGGGCCGAACACGCCTTTGATGAGTTGAAATCAGAAGAAACCGGAGGCAAGGCTTTTCCTAAGGTGAAAAGGGGTGAAAAAACGACCTTAGCTCAGCCTTCTGAGGAAACCAGGGGCAAAGTTCAGGTCAAGAAGGGGAAAAGACCGGGGTGGGTGGATGGCGATAGCATCCAATACCCTTCCTCTAAATATCTCACAGGCGTTGGATATGATCCTGACAGAAAATTGGCAGAGGATAAGGCCAGGGCCGAGATTGCCAAGATATTTGTGAGCAAAATAGATTCTCGAACCAGGACCTACCAGGATTATCTAAAAATTACATCTAAGGGCAGGTCAAAAACAGAGGAAATCTTCAGCATTCAAGATATTACGAGCGTCTCAACCCAAAAGGTCCTTTCCGGGGTAAGAATCGCGCAGGTCTACCAAGAGACAGGGACAAGGCCTATTTTTTATGCCCTTGCAGTGCTTGATAGAGACCAATCTGCTAAGATACTGGGTTATAAGATTCAAGAACTGGATCAGGACATTCACCAACTGCTATCCAGGGCTAAAGGTGAAGAAGATCTGCTTGCCAAAGTGAAGTGCCTTAAACAATCAGTTCAGAAATTCGTCATCAGAGAGGCTTATGATACTGAACTACGGATTGTGAGCCGGACTGGAAAAGGTATCTCCTCTTCAATCCATTTCGCTGAAATAAAAGGCAGGCTGGAATCTATTCTGCTGAGGGATTTTCTGATTGGTGTATCGGTTAAGGGCAGCAGGGCAGATGAGGTTCAGGATGCCCTTGTTCAAGGATTAAATCAGCAGGGATTCTCTATTTCTCAGGACTTAAATAGGGTAAATGTGCTTGTCAGGGGTAATGTTGAGATTAAACCCCTTAAGAGGGGAACATCTGAATGGAAATATGTGCAGTGGCGGGCATATTTTGATATGGTTGATAAAAAGTGTGGATCTGTTTTTGGAAGTGTCAATAAGACAGGGAGGCAAGGGCATTTGAGCCTTCAACAGGCTGAAAACAGGGCCGTTCGAAACATACGAAAGGTACTCATAACAGAGATTGCCGGGGAGATGAAGAGATATATTTTTTCCCAGTAGGCTAATGTTTGTTATATTTATTATATAAGATCGTGAAGTGATTTTATAAATTGAGGTGAAAGAGTATGAGAGATAAACGATTATATATGGTTTTTTTGTCAATCATTGTGATTGGTTTTTGGGTACTTGAGTCTTACGCCTATGCCTTGACGCCAAAGGAGATCTACCAAAGGGTGAGTCCTGGCGTTGTCTTCGTATATGCCTCTGAGGGCCATGGCAAGGGAAGTGGCGGCACAGGATCAATTATCAGGGAAGATGGCCTGGTGATCACCAACGCACACATATTCACCCGGAAGGATTCACCAGAACCTATTTCCGATATATGGATTTTTTTGAAACCCAAAAAGGTAACCGGCAATCCCAAGACAGATCTCGCAAGACGGTACAGGGGTAAGATAGTGACATATGATCGGGAGTTAGATCTGGCGCTTCTCAAGATTGTAAAAACGGATTTACCACTCACTCAAGTAAGTTTCGGGGATTCAAACAAGACTGTGATTGGTGATCAAGCCTATGCTATTGGTCATCCCGAGCAGGGGGGTCTATGGAGTTTGACAAGTGGTGTCATCAGTGCATACAGAAATAATTATGCTGGTGTGCCCGGAAAGAACCTTTTTCAGACAGATGCCAGCATTAACAGGGGAAATTCTGGAGGCCCTCTTTTGGATGAGCAGGGTCTGATGATTGGCATCAACTCCATGATTGCCAGAAAGGCAGAGGACGGTTTAACAATCACAGATGTTAATTTTGCCATCAAGTCGGATGTGGCCTTAAGATGGTTAAATAGAGAAGGTTACAGGTTTGCTGAAGCTAAGGCTTTTGCATCCAAAACAAGGCAAAAGACTATCAGGGAACAGGAGTCTCAGCCAATTAAGCCACCTGCTCGGCCAGTGAAGGAGGCTCAATCTCCTGCGCCCAAATCTTCTAAAAAGAGAAAGGAGGGAAGGATACTCACTGAAAAGAAGCCATATAAGATGAATGAATTGATTGCGGGTATGGAGGAGATGGAAGACTTAATGGAAGAGATGAGAGGAACAATTGAAGAATTTAAGAAAAGGAGGTAGTTATGAAAGCACACGTTTTAAAAGGATTGTGTATTTTGATGGCAATAGGAGTTTTGTTTGCTATGGGCTGCGCTGGGAAAAAACCAGTCGCTCCTCAAGCGCCTGCCTGGGTTAACAAGGGAAGCGGGGCATTTGATGTTGACAAAGGAAAGGTCTTCTACGGTGTTGGTGTAGCGTCAGGGATCAAGAATCGGGCATTATTAATTTCAACTGCAGACAATAGGGCTCGGGCTGAGATTGCCAAGATTCTTGAGACATATGTGGCGGTTCTTGCCAAGGACTACATGGCATCCACAACTGCTGGAGAAATGACGGCCTCTTCAGAAGAGCAACATGTAGAGCAGGCGCTCAAGACATTTACAAAGACCACCCTTCATGGGGCCAGAATTATAGACCACTGGCGGGATCCTGCGGATGGATCACTCTTTTCTCTCTGTGAGATGGACCTGTTTGCATTCAAAAATGCATTGAAGGAACACAAGGAATTGGATGCAAAGGTGAGGGACTACGTCAGGGAGAATGCTGAAAAGATGCACAAACAGCTTGAGGAGATGGAACAAAAGAGATAGTGATCGGCCTTCTCAATAGAGATAGAGAACAAACACCAAAATAAAACCACATCCATCTATGCATGGATGTGGTTTTATTTGTTTAGTAGATTTTCTAGTCCATCCTAATCCTTTATTTCCATGTGAAGATTCGAAACATAGTTTTATTGTTCAGATACATTCTCACACTGGGAATGACTAATGAACAGGTATGGCCTTTCGGCCACAACGAAGGATGAAAGTGGTTGATTGGTCAAATGGTTAAGTAGTAAACGAGTTAATTTTAGGCCTGTCCGCAACGCTCTCGCCCTGGCCGCCTCGCTCTGCTCGGCGGGCGGGCATTTTAGCTCACTTTAGGCGCTTTCAAAGAATTGGAAAGTATCAAAAAAGTTTTAAACAAAACATTTGACAAGGCTATAATCATGGAGTTATAGATAGCAACCATATCGCTATGCATTTAAGGGAGACCTGTTTCTATGGTCTGCACTATTAGCCTAAACGATAGAGCCATACCTTACCATCCAATTGAGCATCGAGATAACATTCGTACCTTTAGAAAACCCTATTTTAACCACATTACTTCTCTTAAGGATAACAGAAGCTTGAACCTGCCAGAGCCCATCTCTGGCAGGAAGCGTACATTTACCTATCGAAAACCCCCAAGCCTAATCTGTCAGTAAAACATGTACAATTACCGAATCTTTTTTAATAGAAGGGAGGTGAAAAAGAGGGTTAAAGGAAAAGGGTATAGATAAACCTTAAAGGAGGGATAGTCATGAAAACAAAGTTTTTTGCAACTATTGTCATGCTGTTAGCAATTTTGTTTGCATTGCCAACATATTCTGCCCTGGCAGCTAAACCTATTGTTTTAGGATGTCCCCTGTCCACAGCCTTTCTTTATGGCTGGGATGCGGAAAGAGGGATCAAACTGGCTGTTGAGGAAATTAACGCCAAAGGAGGCGTTACCTTGGGAGAGGAAAAGCGCCCGTTTAAAGTGGAGGTTATTGATACTCGAGACTTAGAGCCGGGCGTTCCAGTTAGTGAGGCCCTTCTTGCGGTGGAAAAGCTGATTTTGGATAAAAAGTCCGATTTCATCCTGGGCGGGCCGGTTCGTTCCGAGGCGGCCCTGGCGGCCATGCCTCTTTTATCCAAGTACAAAAAGGTCTCAATCCTTAGTACTGGTGTATTGACTCCGAAATATCATGCATTAGTAGCAAAACAATATGATAAATATAAATATTGTTTCCGTATTCATGGTGAAGCCAAACAGCTTGTTGGAGAGATGTTTGCTAATTTTACAGCATTGAAAGAAAAGTATGGATTTAACAATTTGTTCATTATTGCCCAGGATGTTGCCCATGCGAGGGGTGCAGCCAAGGTAATGAACAAAGTGGCCCTTAAAAAAGGCTGGAATGTGACTGGACTAGAGATTTACCCAACTGGCGCCAGCGATTTTTCCATGGGATTGCTCAAGGCAAAGAAGACCAAATCGGAAATTATAAATATTTGGATGGATATGCCGGAAAGCGCCATTTTACTAAAGCAGTGGTATGATATGAAACTCCCTGCCCTCCCATTCGGTTCTACCCTGGCAGCCGCAGAGCAACCGGGTTTCTGGAAAGCCACGGAAGGAAAGGGAGAATACACACTTTGCAATGTAGTCAATGCAGGCAATGCCCCATCTAATGCCACACCGTGGACCATGAAATTTTACAATGCCTATGCAAAAAGGTGGAACGTTGAACCTGAAGGACTTGGGAGCTCCAGTAGTTATATGGCGGTATATGTATTGCGGGATGCCATCGAGCGTGCTAACACATTAAATTCAGACAAGGTCGTTTCCGAACTGGAAAAGACGGATGTTATGGGCGTTTATGGCAGGCTCCGATTTAATCCGAAAAGCCATCAGGTCATTCCAAGTTTGGACCCAGAAGAGGGTGCTGTTGGTACCATTCTTCAGTGGCAGGCTGGAAAAAGAATAGTAGTATTTCCTAAAAGCATAGCTACTGGCACAATTAAGCTGCCGCCCTGGATGATGAAGTAAAATTTAATGTTTCGGGTTACGGGTTGAGTGTGATGGAGATTTAAAACTCGTAACTCGCGACTCTCACTGTTTCCTCATTCAGGATCTTCTACTATAGTGTAAACATTATTATGGATATTCTTATCTACGGTATCATCAATAGTATTGCACTGGCCTTAATGGCATTAGGCTTTGCCCTGGTGTACGGGATCAGCCGTGTGCCAAATTTTGCTCATGGGGCCCTCTACGTGATAACCGGCTTCATTACGTGGAGCTTATTGCGCACCCTGGGACTCAATTACCTCATCAGCATTGTCCTGGCCCTGATTATCATTGGTGTGGTTAGCGCCCTTATTTATCAATTTGCACTCATTCGTGTCCGGGGAATGGCCATTTCGGAGATAATTGCCTCCTATGCCATCGGATTGGCGATCCTGGAGGGACTGCGCTGGGGGGGGTTCAAAGGGACCACCTATACCCTGCCCGTTTTCATTGAAGGGACTATAAATATAGGGGATGTTCCTGTTGACCTGCATAGGCTTTTAGTGGTTGCAATCGGTGGGGCTGTGGTTATCTTACTCTGGCTGTTTACACATTATACGCGGATTGGGCTGGCTCTGCGGGGGATGGCTCAGGATGAACGCGCGGTACTTATGTTGGGAATAGACTCCGATATCATGGCATTGGTAGCCATGGCCGCTGGCGGCATGCTTGCGGGTCTGGCTGGCATTGTCTTGCTCCCCCTGGGGAACATCGTAGTGGAAAAAGGGTATGATGTTTTGATCCAGGCTATTGCTGTCTGTATCGTGGGGGGGTTGGGAAGTTGGATGGGTGCTGTGTTAGCCGCTTTTCTCATCGGGTTTGCCCAGATTCTAACCACAGTCTATTTGGGGTCTCACTTTCAGATGGTGGTAGCCCTGCTGGCCATCATTCTGACTCTTATCCTGAGGCCTTCCGGGCTCTTTGGTAAACAAAAGGAGTTAGAAGAAAGGGTTTAGGCGTGAATATCGAGCAACGTCGAAAGGAAAGACTTGACCGAGGTATCAAGGTTCGCACGGATGGGCTTTATGCCCTGATGTCCTGGCGCGAGTTGTCATATCTTACCCTGCCCCGGCTCGTGCTGATTGTGGGAATGCTGACCCTTCCTTTCATTATGCCCAGCATGTACTGGCAGCGGGTCATTTCCATCGTGTGTATTTATGCTCTGCTTGCCATGAGCTTTGATTTTTTGGCACATTTTGTTGGGCTTGTTTCCCTGGGTGGAGCGTTGTTCATTGGGGTGGGTGGTTATCTCGCCGCCATCATGAATACCTATTTTGGTATGCCACCTCTTTTGACCATTCCTATTGCCACCGTAGTAGGGGCAGGCATCTGCACCCTGTTTCTACTCCCTTGTCTTCCATTGCGGGGGGTATACTTTGCAATTGTGAGTCTTATGTATCCCCTGGCGCTGGCGCGGGTCATCGAGGCCCTGGATATTCTGGGGGGTACAGATGGAATTATGGGGATAGAGAGTTTTGGCAACCGCTGGGTAGAGCAATATTTTGTCATCTTAATGGTGCTTCTCTTTCTCTTTGGAGCAAGACGGCTGGTCAACCTGGATATTGGCCTGGTTTTCCGTGCCGTAAAGGACAATGACCAGGCAGTTAGGGCCTCGGGCATGAGCATTACCTTTTATAAGGCTGTTGCCGTTTTCATAGCCTCGGCAATGGGGTGCATGGGAGGGGCCTCTCTTGTGCATATCTATATGTGGTCCGGTATCTCGCTGCTTGCCCTGGATTTTTCCATTCTTCCTATTGCGGCCACGGTCATCGGCGGAGCCGGTACTCTTGTGGGGCCTGTATTAGGGTGTCTTATTCTGGTCCCCATCTCCGAATTATTACGGGCTTTCGGAACATTGCGCATTGTCTTTTACTCCCTGATACTTGTAGCATTTATTGTTTTTCGCAGTGAGGGGATCATGGTGTATGGTCAGCGGAAATATCATCAGTTTGAAAGGTGGGTCAAGATATGAGCAATCAGCCTATCCTTCAAGTACAGGAGGTAACCAAGGCCTTTGGTGGGGTTATAGCAGTGAACGGGGTAACTTTTGATATCTTTGAGAAAGAAATATTAGGTATAATTGGCCCTAATGGTTCCGGCAAGACTACCTTAATCAACTGCGTTACTGGGTTCATCAATGTGACCTCCGGAAAGGTTCTTTTCCGGGGGAAGAATATCACTGGCAGGCCAGCGCACAAGATTGCAGACATGGGAATTACCCGCACTTTTCAGATCATGCGACCCTATTACTCCCTGCCTTGCTATAAGAATCTGGTGATACCCCTATTTTCACCTCGGGCAAAACGAACCGGAGGATGGAGAGGGGGCGGTAAACTGGGGGATCGAGATACAGTAGGCATTGATATTTTGGAAGAGATTGGTTTTGAGCGGGATTCATTTGTCCCTTATAAAATTGCCTCCACCCTGCCCACCGGTTATCTGAAACGTCTTGAGCTTGCCCGCTGTCTGGCTTTGAAGCCAGAGATTATCATCTGTGATGAGATTTTCTCAGGACTGAGCATGAGTGAAATTGCAAGCATGGTTCCCCTCATAGAGCGGCTACAGATGGATGGTATTACATTGATTATGATCGAGCATCGATTAAGGGAACTGTTCCGGGTCTCAAACCGAATTCTCGTATTAAACTTCGGGGAGAAGGTGATTGAGGGGACCCCTGAGGAAGTCATGGCCGATGAGAAGGTAAAAGAGGTCTATTTCGGATCAGAGAAGGCCGAGGAGGTTATGAGTCATGCTTGAGGCTACAGGCCTGATGGTCTTCTACGAAAATATGCTGGCCCTCAATAATGTTAGCATCAAATGTGAGGACAAACAAATTGTGGGTGTGTTTGGCGCCAATAGCGCCGGAAAATCCACCCTCATGTATACCCTCTCTGGTATCATGGAGGATATTCAGAAGAAGGAAAATATGGCTGGTGGTGAGCGAATTACCGTGCTTGGAGAGATACACTATTTAGGACAAGACATCATGGGGCTTAAACCCAGCAAGAGAGCGAGAAGAGGAGTTATTCTTTGCCCCGAGAGGCGCAGGATCTTTCCAGAGAGCAGTGTTTTGGAAAATCTGCGTATTGGTGGTTACTTGGCCTCGCCATCCCAGGCAAAAGAGAGTTTAGCGTATGTCTTCAGGATATTTCCAGCCTTGAAAAAGATCAAGAAAAGGGAGGGTGGTTTTTTAAGCGGGGGAGAGCAGCAGATGCTGGCCATTGGCCGGGCGCTCATGGCCCAACCCAGCCTTTTGCTTCTGGATGAACCGCTTCTGGGTCTGAGCCCTCTCATTCAAGTCTTGCTGGTTCGTTCAATCAAAGAGATCCGTGATGAAAGGCGAATCTCCATTATTGTAACCGAGCAGTATGCTCGACCGGTTCTACCCATCGTGGATTATGCATTCATTCTTGAAAATGGGGCTGCTGTGCTCGAGGGAACGCGAGAGGAGCTATTGCACAACCCTGATGTCCGTTCAGCCTATTTTGGAGTTGAAGAATGATGCCTGTTATATTACCCGTGGTATTTTTTAGAAGGCCCTGCTGAACACTGACAACAGGCAACTTCCATGACAAGGAGTTTTACATATTATGAATATAAATCATGAAGCATGGGAGAAGGATTCGACCTTTAGCAGATTCGACCGGATGTGTGAGCGCTATCCAGACCGAACCGCAGTCCTTTATCTGGGAGAGCGATTTTCGTACTCAAAGCTGAAGGAGTTGAGTGAACGCTTTGCCGGTTCCCTGGTTGACATGGGTGTCAAGAAGGGCGACCGGGTCATGATCTATATCTCCAATTGTATTCAGTGGGTTATCGCTTTTCTTGGTATCCAGAAGATCGGTGCAGTGATTGTACCTGTCTCTCCAATCTACACCTCTTTTGAGATCGAATATATGATCAAGGACTCGGGCACTGAGACGATCATTTGCCTGGACACAAACTTTTGCTATGTCAAGGAGGTCTTTGCAAGGACAGGGCTCAAAAGGGCCATTGTCACCAATCTGGTGGACCTTCTTCCATTTTGGAAAAGATATCTGGGGGTACTATTTGACAAGATCCCCCATGGCAAAGTAGGTCGGGACAGACGGGTGTATCCCTTCAGATCCCTTTTAAAGCATCCAGCCCTGAAATCACAGGTAAAGCTGGACCCATGGAAGGATCTCTCTTATATCCTCTACACTGGAGGGACCACCGGTTTCCCAAAGGGGGTGCCGGGCAATCACATTGGTATGACATCCTATGTCAATGATGTGACGGAAGACGTGGCAGGAGGTTATCTGAAGGAAGGAGAGGATGTATATATAGCGGTCAATCCCCTTTTCCATATTATGGCGCTTGGGCTTTTTATGGCTATTGGGCTTAACAAAGGCAATGCCACATTGCTTATGCCGGTACCCCAGGTAGATGCCATTCTTGAAACCATAGAGCGTCACAGGGCACGCTGGCTTTTAGGTGTCCCTGCCCTCTACCGAATGATACTGGAAAATGACCGCCTCGATTACTATGACCTGAGTTCCTTGACCTATTGCTATTGTGGCGGGGACGTTTTGCCCGTCGAGGTCTTCAACCGGTGGAGGGAGCGATTTGGAATACCTATTTATCAGGTTTATGGGTCTACAGAGGCTGGCCATGTTACCTACAGCCGGATAGACAAGGAACCCAGGGCCAATACCGTTGGACTTCCCATAAAGAGCAGAGAATGCATTGTTGTGGATCCGGAAACACTGAAACCTGTTCCTCCTGGAGAGAGTGGGGAACTGTTGGTGACATCACCTTATACCGTGAAGGAATATTGGAATAAACCGGAGGAAACTAAATATTCCTACGTAAAGCTCAATGACAAGATATATTACAGGATGAGCGATTTTGTCTTTCAGGATACAGACGGTCAACTGGTTTATGTGGAGCGGTCAGCGGATATCATTAAGCACAAGGCCTACAGGGTATCTGCATCTGAGGTAGAGGCAGTACTCCAAGACCATCCCACTGTCATCGGCGCCTGTGTTATCGGGGTTCCAGATCTTAAGGTTGGGGAAAGGATAAAGGCAATAGTAGTGCTGAAAGAGGATGCAAGGGGAGTAGGGGGCGCTGAGTTGACTAAATGGTGTAGGGAAAGGCTTGCTCCTTATAAGGTTCCTCAATATATAGAGTTTAGAGATATGCTTCCAAAATCAAAGGTAGGAAAGCTCTTGAGAAGAGAAGTAAGGGATGAGGAGCGAAGAAGAATCGAGAAGAAGGAAGCGTAATCTTACAGTAGCCATTTCTTGCTTCGCCTAAAGCGGTTAATATCCGCATAGCTTTTAGTTAAGAATATAAGGGCCCGGTATTCAGCCTGTCCCTCCAAAAAGATGGCGGGCTGGCAGGAAAAAAAGAATAAGCTATATTTATGGTAATCCGCCACAAATAAAGGCGGATAAACGAGGGTATATGTTATGTATACCGCTCATTTAGCCTATGAAGGGTTCTTCATTCAGCAAGTCTCTCACTACAAATCGTTTGTTAACCTCAGGATTAACTCAGGCCATACATCATCGTTACAGCTATCAGGCATCCTGCACAAGGGCAGTTGAGAATCATCCTTTATCTAAGTTTTGGCCCTAACCAAGGAGCATATCATTATCATGTCTTTTTAAGACCATTTTGACCTTGAAGGAATCTGTATGTGTCTTTAAAAAGTAACTGAAAAGAAGGCATATAAGAGGTAAGATAATTGTACGATCTTATTAATTGTAATAATAAGATGCCATGAGAATTCGGAGTGGAGTACGGCGAGAGGCAGAAAAAGGGATTATAATGATAAATTCAAGGAACTCGCAATTGAAAAACATTGTCATTGTCACTGGGGCACGGACACCTATCGGAAGGTATGGTGGATGTATCGCCTGCGCTGGTAGGGAAGGGATTAAATAACATAAGATTTTTCTTGGATAGCCATGTTAATAAAGGAAAGATGAACAAATAGGAAATGAAACTACTCTATCTTGTATACACACGAGCAGCGATTTAGATGAGTCCCTGTTCAGGGGCGGATCTTATGATAGGGGCTGTTTACGGGGATATAGAGGTGTAAAAACGGCTATCTTTTCTAGGCCATTGTGCCTTTAGATGGCCGCCTGCATGGTTACGGGAGAATTAGAATAATGTTTGATCTATTCATTGTTTTCCTCAGGTAATATTGTGTTTATTTAACAAACGGGCCGGGAATTATTCCCTGGCCCCTTGTCTCGATCTTCTCATCGAATTATGGTATAGCGCCTCCCATGGTAATCCAATCATTATTAGGGGAATCTGCCGTCTGGAACCAGACGCCGTCACTTGGAAGGATGAGGATGAGGTTATTGTTACTGTCAGTAAGCCAGCCGTTCCAAGGCTCGTTTCTGGCGATGCTTCCGCTAATCGGCGTGGGATTTCCATTAGAATCATAGTGTGTCCCAGTCCAGGTATCTTTTGTGTTGTCCACCGTGACGTCTCCGTAACCCCCGTCGTCATCATTAAAATGATATGTGCCTCCCAAATTTTCATTAGCGATATCCTGCTTTTTTACACCCACCAGAATGCCGGGGCCGGCGCCCAAACCGGGACGGTCTTTCAGGTCTATGATTATCACCTTTCCCCCTGAGCCAGACGGTAGAAGCATTGCCGTGCCAATTGTGGCACCTCCAGAGGTAACGGTGATCCGCCCGTTTCCCTGATCCGTCCATGTACCACTATCGGTTCCTGCGCAAGAATTAGTTCCCTGGTCATCAATATCTCCACTCTCGCATGCTTCCCACGTGCCGCTCGTCTCTAACTTAAAGGTGCCGTAAAAGGATTTGTATCCTTCAGTGCATTGGTTATTCGATAGGGCTTCCCCACACTCGAAGTTTATATAGTTATAGGTGCCTGCTATCTCGGAAGCTGTATAGTTTGTTGTCAGCGCAGGCACACCAGCAAAGAGCATGGTCGTTTCAGTACCGCCTACATCAACATCTGCTCCACCAACAATCAGTGTATTGGCCAGCAAAATCACATTGGTTTTCGGGTCATTAGAAGGTGTGTAGGTACCGTCTGCATTCTTGGTGAGCGTGCCGCTGCGAGTGGTCCCAGCAAGACCGAAATCACTTTCAACGATCTCATAAGAATAGGTCATGGGCGAGACGCTCGTATCTATGGTATAGGTAAGCAGGTCGCCAATGGTACCGCCTGAGTTAAAGGTAGTAGTGCCTTCTGTGGTGCTGGTGGAAGTGCCATCCCCTCCACCACCGCCGGTACCCACGATAGTAAGCAAGCCCAGGGCCACGACACCTACCAGGCAAAGGTAGGTTAGATTTTTGATAAACGATTTTCTTGGCTTTTTCATGATATTTCCCTCCTATTATTTGTGGTTAATAATATAACGTATGCTACTACCGCACCTAAGGCAATAGCGATCAAATCTGCGATGTCAAAGGTTCCCTGTTTAAAGTAGTTCTCGGTGTTTTCCAGGAACGGTATTGCCTTAAACCAGTTGGGGATTATTTCTAATGGCATCGCATTATATTTTTGGAATATCTCAAATAAAAAGTCAACGGAAAACCAGCTTATGCAGACGATAATGGAGCATTTTTTTTGGCAAGAGAGAAGACCTGCTGTAAGCAAGATAAATGAAAATACATGAAGAAGATCAGGCAGGCTGTTGCCGATAACGCCGAATACATTCGGGAAGGTGTTATAAAGGCTTACATTAATCTTGCTGAAATAGATAAAATAGGTTGCCTCTGGAGGTCTGTCAATTACATATACAAAAGTTCCAAGGGATAATCCAGCTACCCCAATCAATATTTGGAGGCCATTTATGTGATTGTTTTGAATTTTGCGCACCCGTGTAATCTATCTTGTAAATCAATATTATTTTAGTAAAACAAAAGGACATTTGCAATATGTTTTGTCCTGTATATATTCTCTCCGCTCAAGCTTCCTCCGTCATTGTAGCCTCAGAGCCATATGTGGTAAGAAATTGATAATATGCTGAAAGTCATAGTATAAATAAGGGATTATCATGCATTTTACAGGCGCTGAGTTGACAAAAAAATAGGTATCTTTAAGATATTTATGTTATAAATGAAACTAACTCATTATAGCCTTACATTATGCCAGTTTATGAATATGCAGGACTTGATAGCTCTGGGAAGACCCTGAAGGGAATCCTTGATGCAGACAGCGCAGTGGCAGCGCGCCAGAAGCTCCGGGCCTCGGGCGTCTTTCCGGTTGAGGTAAAAGAGACATCTTCCAGACCCAAAGACGGAACCTCAAGTGGTCTTTCTTTCTTTGCTCTTTTTCAGCGTGTTAAACCTGGAGAGGTTTATGCTATAACGCGGCAGCTTTCTACGTTATTAGGCGCCGGGGTTCCCCTTGTTGCCTCATTGGATTCTCTCATAGCACAGAAATCCAATCCCCTTCTTAAAAAAATCATTGCTCAGATAAAGGAGTCGGTCAATCAGGGTAACAGCCTGGCCTTCTCTCTATCACAACATCCAAAAATATTTTCAAATTTCTACATTAATATGGTTCGCTCTGGCGAGGCTTCAGGATCTCTTGATATAGTTTTGGCTCATCTGGCAGAATTTGGCGAGAATCAACAGGCCTTGAGAGGACGCTTTAAAGCCGCCCTTGCCTATCCAGTATTTATGTCCTTAATTGGAACTGCTGTCCTGTTTTTCCTTATAACCTTTATCGTGCCTAATATTACAAAAATATTCACTGAGATGCATCACGCGCTTCCTTTGCCTACAGTAATGCTCATAAATGTAAGTAATTTTTTACTTTCTTTCTGGTGGCTTATCTTGCTGGCTATGTTTAGTGGTATTATACTATTAAAGTATAGTAAAAAAAGGCCAGGCGTTCATTACATTTGGGATAAACTCAAACTTTGTATTCCTGTCCTTGGTCCTATAAACCAACAAATTGTCATTGCTCGATTTGGAAGGACATTAGGCAGTCTTCTTCAAAGCGGTGTATCACTTTTATCCGCCCTGCGGATAGCGCGAAACATTGTGAATAATGTTCTGATTGCCGAGGCCCTTGATAAGGCTGAGGATGAGATTCGGGCAGGCAAAAGCTTGGCCGGGTCTCTCTCGCAAAGCCGATGGGTTCCCTCCATGGTTGCGCAAATGATATCTGTAGGCGAGCAAAGCGGGGAGCTGGAAAGCATGTTGAATAAGATTGCGGACACTAACGAAAGAGAGGTAGAATCGCGCATCATCGCATTGACCTCAATGCTCGAGCCAGTTATGATTTTAATAATGGGTTTGATTGTTGGATTTGTTGTTATTTCTATATTGCTCCCCATTTTTGAAATGAACCAGATGATCGGATGAAAGGCTTGAATTGGAGGCATTATGGTACGATGTACATTTGCTGATAGAAGGGGTTTTACCCTGATAGAAATTATGGTGGTTATGGTTATTCTTGGCATTTTGGCCGGACTCATTATTCCGAGAATAATGGGCAGACCGGAAGAGGCTCGGCGTACTAAGGCCCGGATTCAGATTGAGAGCATTGAGACCGCGCTTAAATTGTACAAGTTGGATAACGGCTCTTATCCTACTACTGAACAGGGACTGCAGGCCCTTGTAGAGCCCCCTTCGGTAGGCAAACTTGCCAGTGCCTGGAGAGAGGGAGGATACCTTGAAAAAGGAAAGGTTCCAAAAGATCCATGGGGCAACGAATATGTTTACCTTTGTCCTGGCATCCATGGCGATTACGACCTTGTATCATATGGGGCTGATGGGGAAACAGGTGGTGAGGGCAAGGACATGGATATTAATAACTGGGAACTGGAATAGTTTGTTTCCTTCAGGAAACCCCTAAACACAATGAACCGAACAAACACCCCAAAAGGCTATACCTTAATTGAGCTGACAGTAGTCGTGTTCTTGATCGGTATAATGCTCGCTGTTAGCATCCCCAGGTTCCGATATTCCTTAATAACAGATAACCTCAAATCTACGACACGGAGGATTGTTGGCCTTATAAAAGGCTTAAGAAACGAGGCGATTCGAGAGCAAAAGATTTATCTTCTGCATTTTGATATTGGATCAAACCAACTTTGGATTGATTTTGATGACATAACCAGAGAAGAACGAGAGATGGCTCAGGAAAAGGCCTTCCGTTTGCCCTCGGATGTTCGGATTATGGATGTTTGGACAAAGGGAAAGGGAAAGAGGGTAGATGGAGAGGTAGTCATCAGGTTTAGCAAGAAAGGGTATGTCGAGCAAACAGTAATCCATCTTGGGGCAGAGGACGGCAGGGAGTTTACTCTCCTCTTAAATCCTTTTCTTGCGAAGATAAAGAGCTACGATAATTATGTGGATATCTATTAGTGAACTAAAGTGCCTAAAGTTAGAAAAAGTTATAAACGAATAAAAAAAATCGGAAAGATTCAGCCTATAAAACAAAGGGGTCGTTTCATACCTTTAGGCACTTATTACTTTAGGCACTTGCAGTCTGGTTTCACGCTCCTTGAGGTGATGATTGCCATTGCCATTATTGCAATCACCCTGGTGGCTGTTTTTGGGTCACAGTCTCAAAGCCTGTCACTTGCCAATGAGGCCAAATTCAGTACAACCGCTGCTCTCCTGGCCCAGAACAAAATGGCTGAGTTTGAGGCAGTAAATCCTGAGGATCTGACCTCAGATTCTGGTGATTTTGGAGAGAATTTTCCAGATTATCACTGGAATCTCACAGTAAGTGATGTTTCATTTATTGGTACAGATGAGGTTTTGGACTATCTCAAACGAATTGACCTGAGTATTTTTTATGGTGAACATAGCCAGTATCAATACAGCCTCAGGCTTTATCGGTTCGTGCCCAAAATCGAAAGTTAAAGTGAGCTAAAGTGTCTAAAATTAAAGGAAGTTATAAACGAATTAAACAGATAGAAGCGATTCAACCAATAAAACAAAGATGGTGTTCTATAACTTTAGGCACTTTAGACACTTATAACTTTAGGCACTTCCAGTCAGGTTTCACCCTGGCCGAAATCCTGATAGCTATATTCATTTTTGCAGTGGTCCTCACAACGATCTATACTTCCTATACTGGGACCTTTCGGGTTGTAGATGAGACTGAATCTCAAGCTGAAATCTACAGAATGGCCAGGATTGCTATGGAAAGGATGGTTGAAGACTTGGCATCCACCTATGTTCCTAAAAGTCAAGGAAATGGTCAATCAGAAGAAAATTCTTTGCAATATTTTCAATTTGTGGGCAAGGACCAAGAGATAAAAGGCAGGCATGCTGATACCCTGCGATTCATTTCCAGGGCATACCTTAATTTAAGCGGGGATGATCAAGACACTGGAAAAACCGAAATAGGCTATTATGTAAAAGAAAGTGAAGAGGGAGAGGATTTTGTTCTTTATCGAAGCGATAGACCGATGTTCGAGAAGGGGTTTCTCCTCGAGGAAGCCTCTGATGGATTGGCGCTCTGTGAGGGATTAGTATCGGTGAATTTTACCTATTATGAAGAGAAAGGCGAACCTCTTGAGAACTGGGATTCTACTTCAGAAAAACATAAAGATACAATACCAAGGATGGTTTCTGTTTTATTAGAGTTTGTAAATCCCTTAAACCCTGAAACGCCTCTTAGATTTATGACAAGCGTTTTCCTTCCAACAGAGATGGGACAGCTGTGATAAGGCGTATGCGACACAACGAAGGCATTGCCTTGATCCTGACAATTTTAATTATAAGCCTGATAATTGCATTGACACTCCAGTTCAATACATCGATGAGGTCTAACCTGGTGGCTGCTGTGAATCTCCGGGATGACGTAAAAATCGGCTGTATAGCAAGGTCAGGCTTTAATGGCGCACTCGCAGTTCTCCATGAGGATGCCTCTTCAGGGAATGTGGATACCCTGCGTGAGGACTGGGCACATGCAAAATTATTTTCTGAAAACTCTCCGTCTTTATTTAAGGAGGGCCGATTTATCGTTGAGATTGCAGACCTTTCAGGGAAAATTCAGCTTAATCAATTGGTCGACAAGGAAGGAAACTATAATAGCACACAGAAGGGTCTTTTTGTGCGATTCTTGAAGTCCCCAGAATTTGGCCTTGATCCTGGAGAGGTGGAAAATATCGTAGATGCAATAAAGGATTGGATAGACACAGACAATGAGACTACCCGCTTTGGTGCGGAAGATGCCTATTATCAGACATTAAAAAAACCATACCCTTGCAAGAATGCGCCTATTGAATTTTTAGAGGAGCTTCTTTTTGTAAGAGGCATCACCAAAGAACTGTTATATGGTTCCGGTAAAAAGCCGGGTATCTCTCAATACTTAAGCCCGCACGGTAATGGCAAAATCAATATAAATACTGCGAATATTTTAATATTAAGGTCTCTTTCAGATGATATAGACCAGGAAAGGGCTGAGGATATGGTCGCATACCGTGAGAACGAAGATAATGACCTGTCAGATTTCAAATGGTATAAAAATGTTCCAGGGATGGCTGATGTGAACATTCCCGACAGTTTGCTTACCACATCAAGCACCTACTTTGAGATCACATCAGAAGGCTTCAAAGGATCAATGGGTAAAAAGATCGAGGCCATAGTAGAAAGAAGAGAAAAAAAACTTCAGATTTTGTCCTGGAAAATAGATTAGTTTGTTGTGTTTGTTGTGTTTATTGTGTTGACCTTGTTACATTCCTTGCAAGGAGGGCTACAAAGCGGGAATTTAACATGGTGGATAGTAAATTAGAATGAAATTTATCTGTTTTACCTTTCCGTGCACCCTGAAACGATCGATGAGAACGAACCCAATAAACCCAATAAACTCAATAAACAATAATCATCATGGCAAGAAGAATTCTCGGGATTGACATACAGACTGATTCAATTGCAGCAGTTCAAGTAGAATGCGGACTGAGAGGCTATCACGTAACAGGATGCGCCAGTGTTATGATGGAAGATGTTGACGGCCTGGATGAGGCATTGAAGGCATTGCGTGAACAGGTAGATTTCAAGGCTGATACCTACATCAGCGCTATTCCTGGGGAACAGGTATCATATCGGAATTTGCACATGCCTTTTAGATCCGCAAAAAAAATTAGGCAGACAATAGCCTATGAAATTGAGACGATGGTGCCTTTTCCAGTCGAAGATTTGGTAGTTGATTTTACTTTAATTGATCAGTCGGGTCAAAGTGATATTCTTGCTGCCTCAGTAAGGAGAGAGGATATCTCCAAATATTTAGCCGTTTTACAGAACCATGGAGTTGAACCTGATATACTGGACATAAGCGGGGTCCCTGTGGTTTTGTGGTTGTTCAGGCAGTTAGAGATACCCGATGATGGGATCCTTTTCCAGATAGGCCAAAAGAGAACCACAATGGTCCTTTATATTGACAAACATATAAGTTTAATCAGGAGCCTTGCTTTTTCTGATGGTCTTATGCCTGAAGCTATTTCAAATTCCCCAGCTTATGGCAATGCGCAAAGCCAGGTACCTAAGCCGATTGTATCCTGTTTCGAGTTATTGTGTACAAATGTTCAAAATACACTCCATGCATTTGAGTATCAGAATGATATAGAAGTTAAACCAGAAAAGATTTTTGTCACTGGCGCAGGGAATCTTTATCCGCATACAGTGGGTCTTTTAGAACGATTCTTTGATATCCCTGTTGAAGAAATTAATGTGCTGGGCGGTGATCCAGGCATTCATATAGACGAAAATATAGCTCAATCCTGGAATTCTGCTACAATGGATAGCGCCTTAGCGCTTACCCTTCGAGGCAATAAGCAAGGCCTGGGTTTCAATTTCAGGAAAGATGAATTTCAGATTAAAAGAAAGAATACTAAGCTCAAGAGGGAAATCCGAAAGGCTGCTGTCTTTTTGATAGTTATTCTATCTCTCTTAGCTACATATTTTGGTATGGATTATTATTTTCTAAAGGAGCGCTACAGGATGCTGAATAAACAAATTACAGAGACATTCAGGCAAACTCTTCCGAATGTAAAAAGGATTGTGGACCCGCTACAGCAGATGAGGATAGAAATAACTCAAATCAAAAAATCAGCATTTTTCCTTCCTGGAATTGGTGGAGACCATAAGGTTGTTGACCTGTTACGGGATATTTCCATTAGAGTACCTGAATCGCTGGATGTTAGGGTAATGAGAATGGTGGTTGATCCAGCGGCTGTAAACATTAAAGGAGAAACTGATACGTTTAATACTGTAGACATTATCAAGAAAGGGCTGGAGCCCTCAGAGTATTTTAGTTCAGTTACTATTAGTTCTGCCAATCTTGACCGATCTCGCAAGCGGGTGCAATTTGAGATAAAACTCAAACGGGGAAAGTAAGAAAGTCTATTGGGTTTGTTGGGTTTATTGGGTTTGTTGTGTTTGTTCGGTTTGTTATGTTTATTGCGTTAAAAGAATGAAAATTGAAAGGTTTGAAGATGTACATTGTTGGCAGGAAGCGCGTAAGTTGGTAAATTTGGTTTATCAAGCAATAAAAAAGAGTAAGGATTTTCAAAAAGACATTGGATTATATGGGCGGATTACCACAGCAACAGTATCGTCTATGAGTAACATAGCTGAGAGCTTTTCTCGCAGATCAAACAATGAGTTTATTCGGTACCTTTTTATATCAAAAAGTTCAGCAACCGAGGTGCAAAGTGAAGCTTATGTGGCTTTAGATCAAAAATATATAACGGAGGAAACTTTCCATCACATCTACGAGCAAGCTGAAATAGTCTCTAAGTTGGATTCTGGCCTGATTACCTATCTACTTCAACATCAGAGCTCATCTAAACCCAAAAAACACAATAAACCCAAAAAACTCTAGAAACCCATATCATGAAACTTGCAAGGCGTGAAAAATATTTTATATCGGCTGCAGCAATATTTATAGGGATTTTTTGTCTCTTGCAGTTTTTGATTTTTCCCTTCTTTGAAGCCAGAAATAGGCTTCAAAGGGGTGTTAGCGCTAAAGAAGATGGTCTAAAAGAAATTGTAAGGTTGAGCTCTGAATATAATAGATATCGGAGATCTTCTCAAGGTATAAAGCGCGTTATTGCTCAACGAAGGAAGGGATTTACACTTTTTTCATTTCTTGAAAACAGGGCAGGTGATGCTGGCATCAAGACTTATATCAAGTATATGAAACCCTCTATCTCGACGGGAGCTGGCCCTTATAAAGAGTCACAGATTGAGATGAAATTGGAGGAGATTACATTGAGACAGTTAGTTGACTACCTTTACAGAATTGAATCGCCTGATAATGTTGTAAGTATAAAACGGATTTCAATTAAGGAAAACAAGAAAAAGTCTGGCCGCTTAGATGCTATTTTACAGATATTGACCTTTAAATAGATTGTGGGGGAAATGAGGAATTTCGTGTTGTAGATTACAGGTTAGCAAAAGTAAGCAGTCTAATGAGAAATATTCGGTAGATTATGGGAAGATTTATTTCAAAAAATAAGAAATGGTTTGGCTATATCGCTTTCTGCATTGTTGTAGCTGGTAGTCTTTTGTATTATCGTTTTCCTTCAGATGCTCTAAGGGATTATCTAACGATAACTGCAAATAATTTAAATAACTCAGCAACCCTTTCTATTGGTCAGATCAAACCCTCTCTTCCTTTTGGATTAAAATTCGGGCGGACAGAGCTTATTCTCAAAGACAAACCTTCCATAAAGCTTTTCAGGGCTGATAGTATTTTTATCAAACCGGACCCATGGGCCTTTTTTAAAGGAAAGAGCAAATATTGCTTTGAGTGTTTGACATATGGAGGCGATGCAGAGGGTTGTGTAAATTTTAAAAAAAATAGCATGGAAATGCCTTTTGATGCGGAAATTGAACTGAAGAATATGCAAATTGCTAAATATGAGCATCTAAAAGATTTGATCGGCTTGCAGATTGATGGCCTTCTTTACGCAACTATTTTTTTTAAAGGGCAGCACAAAAACCTGATGGATGGAACAGGCGAGGCCCATCTAAAATTGTTAGACGGGAACATTGAACTTTTGGCGCCTATTTTAAGCCTGGAGTCCATTGAATTTCATGAAATTAAGAGCGATATGGCGCTTGAGAAACATACGATACACATTAAGCGACTTGAATTGACAGGACCTCTGCTGAGAGGCGCACTGTCAGGAACCATAGGATTGGAAAAAGCATTCGTGAAAAGCGCCCTTAATTTAAAAGGAACGATAGATCCCTTTACATCGTTTTTCAAAAGCTTAGGAAGTGTCTCCAATACAGTGAGTTTTTTTAAACAAAGGCTCAAAAAGGGAGCCATTCATTTTGTTATCCACGGAACCCTTGCTGAGCCTAAAATTAGGTTCACCTAAATTTATGCCAAAATATTATCAGACAATTTTCAATCTTTTTGCCTTAACCATAATTATTATTATTGGCGTAGAGCTTTTCTACATGGTCATCAGGGTGCATCTCAAAAACGTTAACACTCAAGGTATAATGACGTACCATATACCGAATGTTGAAAGACATAGAAGACCTACTCTAGATTACTACAAGCCGATTTTAAAAAGAAATATCTTTGGCTCTGAAGAGAACGTTTCTAAAGAAATGCGCGCGGAAAAGATTGAAAACCTGCAGCCTACTACATTGAAATTAGCTCTTTTGGGCACAGTTTCAGGGAATCGGCAGAATACCTTTGCTGTTATAGAAGAAATTACCAAAAAAAAGCAAGCCCTCTACAGGGTGGGCGATAGTGTTCAGGGCGCTATTGTCAAGGAAATTTTAAGAGGGAAGGTGATACTTAAGGTTAAAGAGAGAGATGAGATTCTTACAATAGAAGAAGCTGCCGCCTTAAGAACTAAAAAGGAATACCTGACCTCAGAACCAATCGAGGCAGGTGAGACTATAATGGTAAGCCGTTCGGCTGTACAGGAATCAATGAGAAATCTTAACAGCCTATTATCTCAAGTA
>Ga0190359_1000271_pt1 | contig 35825 bp, 30 predicted proteins | sample 48721823_MG_FD_161269 | JGI IMG/M metagenome (GOLD analysis project Ga0190359, IMG submission 161269) | Hydrothermal vent microbial mat bacterial communities from Southern Trench, Guaymas Basin, Mexico - 4872-18-2-3_MG | ecosystem: Environmental > Aquatic > Marine > Hydrothermal vents >... | reverse complement strand
AGAATATGAAATACCCCATTAATAGTACCGGGGATGATTTCGGAATCCTGTTTCAACCCAACCAGGAACGTGGCTATTTTAGTTCTAACCGCAAAAATCTGACCAGGGGAGGAGATGATATTTTTGCTTTTATGCTTCCTGAAAAACGTTTTGCCATGAAAGGGGTGGTGATTAATGAAAAAACCGGCTTGCCGCTTGATAAGGCCGAAGTGAGGCTCATAGGTAGTGATGGTACCAGTTTGGCATATACAACCGATTCAACCGGTATTTTTTCATTCAGGTTGAAAGAGGAGACTGATTACATTGCCGTTTCATTCAAACCCGGATTCCTCAATGGAAAGATCAGAGAAACTACAATGGGGATGGAAGACAGTAAGGATTTTGATGTAAAACTGGTTTTAACTCCCATTGAGAAACCAATTGAATTACCCAATATTCTGTATGATCTGGCTAAATGGAGCCTGCGGCCTGAATCAATGGTTGCGCTTGATGGCTTGGTAGAGACTTTAGAGGATAATCCCAACATTACGATCGAATTGATGTCTCATACCGATATCCGTCCTTTCAAAACCATGAGCAATCTTGAATTATCACAAAAAAGAGCCCAATCCGTAGTGGATTACCTGATTGGTAAAGGTATAGCTGCTGACCGTCTGAAAGCACGCGGGTATGGACCTGATGTACCGCGTGTGGTAGATGAAAAGATCGCCGCCCAATATGATTTCCTGCATCCGGGAGATACGCTGAATAAAGCGTTCATTGAAAGCCTTAAAGATAAAGATCTTCAGGAGATTGCGCATCAATTGAACCGGAGAACACAGTTTAAAGTGTTGTCAACCGATTATGTGCCCAAGGAGATGCGTGAAAAACCGTTTGATGTACAGCAGCAATTAATTAATAAGGGGATGGAAGAGCTGAATAAGGATGCTAAAACACGAAAAATCATGGAAGCCAAAAGGAAAAAAGCTGCTGAGATCATCAAAAAAGCAGGAGGTGGTAAATGAGTCAGGATGACCGTTACACACAAAGAGGGGTGTCGGCATCAAAAGAGGAAGTTCACCAGGCTGTCAGTCAGCTTGACCAAGGGCTTTTCCCGAAAGCGTTTTGTAAAATACTGCCTGATGTGATTTCAGGTAATCCGGATTATTGCAATATCATGCATGCCGACGGAGCAGGTACGAAATCTTCTCTCGCGTATATTTATTGGAAAGAAACAGGAGATTTGTCGGTTTGGAAAGGCATCGCACAGGATGCACTGGTTATGAATACCGACGATCTTCTCTGTGTGGGAGCTGATGATCATTTACTGGTCAGTTCAACTATAGGACGCAATAAAAACAGGATCCCCGGTGAAGTCATTAAAACTATTATTGAAGGGACTCAGGAGTTTATAGATACCATACAGACTTATGGGGTTGATATCCGGTTTGCCGGGGGTGAAACGGCGGATGTCGGGGATTTGGTCAGAACAATCATTGTGGACAGTACGATCACTGCGAGAATGAGACGCGATCAGGTGATTTCAAATGACAGGATCCAACCCGGAGATGTTATTGTTGGACTCTCTTCAACCGGACAAACAACATATGAGTCTGAAATCAATTCAGGAATGGGAAGTAATGGGCTTACCTCTGCCCGGCATGACCTTTTTATAAATCAATTGGCTGTTAGTTATCCTGAATCTTTTGATCCCGAAGTGAACCGCTCCCTGATCTACTCCGGATCTTTTTCTCTTACCGATCGGGTGAATGAATTGGGAATGGATGCCGGAAGAATGGTTCTTTCACCAACCCGGACCTATCTCCCTGTGGTCAGAGAAATTCTTCATGAACTTCGCGACCAGATCCATGGTATGGTGCATTGTTCAGGTGGCGGACAAACAAAAATCCTGCATTTTATCGACCAATTGCATGTGATAAAAGATCATCTTTTTCCGATACCTGTGCTGTTCTCTTTAATACGGGAACAATCTGATACCCCCTGGCACGAGATGTACCGCGTATTTAATATGGGACACCGGTTTGAAATTTACCTGCCTGAAGCGGTGGCCCAAACGGTTATTGAGATTGCTCATTGTTTTAATCTGGATGCTCAAATTGTGGGTTATTGTGCGCAATCAAACCACAAGCAGCTTACTATCCGTACCCCGTATGGGGAGTTTAATTATTAATTTATTTTATTTTATTTGATTTGATTTAATTTTTACCGGCTTATGTTGCTTGAGAAACTTGAAGGTGTGGTAGCGCGTTTTGAAGAGGTTTCACGTCAAATCGCTGATCCGGATGTGATTTCCGATATGAAAAGGTATGTACAATTGAATAAAGAGTATAAAGAGTTGGAGAAAGTAGTCAAAGCATATCATGAATATAAAAATGTACTGAGCAATATTAATTCGGCCAAAGATATTCTTGACCATGAAAAGGATGATGAGTTACGTGAAATGGCCAAGGAGGAGCTGGATGAACTGCACAGGAAGCAACAAAAAATGGAGGATGAAATTAAGCTGCTCCTCATTCCCTCTGATCCTCAAGACAGCAGAAATGCGATTGTGGAGATCAGAGCCGGTACAGGAGGCGACGAAGCAAGTATATTTGCCGGTGATCTGTTCAGAATGTACGTGAAATTTTGTGATATCAAAGGGTGGAAATACAGCATTAACCGGATTACAGAAGGTACATCCGGAGGATATAAAGAGATAATATTCACGATTACCGGAGAGGGAGTTTACGGAATTATGAAATATGAATCAGGGGTACATCGGGTGCAACGGGTACCGCAAACTGAGACACAGGGAAGGGTACATACTTCTGCTGCTTCAGTGGCGGTTTTGCCTGAAGCGGGAGAGTTTGACATCGATTTGAATGTCAATGATATACGTGTTGACACCTATTGTTCTTCAGGTCCGGGTGGCCAATCGGTTAACACTACCTATTCAGCGATCCGGCTAACCCATATACCATCGGGTATCGTGGTAACCTGCCAGGATCAAAAATCCCAGATAAAAAATAAAGAGAAGGCCATGGTTGAACTCCGGTCACGACTTTACAACCGGGAGTATCAAAAATATCTTGACGAGATCTCCTCCAAACGGAAAACCATGGTCAGCACGGGTGACCGGTCGGCCAAAATCCGTACCTATAATTATCCGCAGGGCAGAGTAACGGACCACCGGATCAAATTGACTTTGTATAATTTATCTGCCATTATGAACGGAGATATTCAGGAGATTATTGATAAATTGCAAATTGCTGAAAATGCCGAACGCCTTAAAGCTGCTGAAATAAATTAATCCATGACCTCAAAAGAGATATACAGAAAGATTTTACAAAAAAAATCTTGTCTCTGTATTGGATTAGATCCGGATCCGGCTAAAATGCCAGGTTTTTTTTCCGGTGATCCGGATGCACTGTTTCATTTTAACCGTGCCATTATCGAGGCTACTTCGGATTTAGCTGTATCCTATAAACCCAATCTTGCTTTTTACGAGGCTTACGGCCCGGGAGGCTTGAAACAGCTTGAAAAGACTGTGGATTTTATCCGCACAACCGACCCTTCTCTATTTATTATTGCCGATGCCAAACGGGGAGACATAGGAAACACGGCTGCTCAGTATGCCCGTTCTCTTTTTATTCATTATGATTTTGATGCAGTGACCCTTTCGCCTTACATGGGCAGGGATTCTATCGAACCCTTTTTGCAATACCCGGGGCGTTGGGCAATTTTGCTGGGATTGACTTCTAATCCCGGCGCCGGCGACCTGCAGCTGATAAAACTTGAAAATGGCGAACAGGTTTACCACCGGGTAATCAGGATGAGTACTTCATGGGGAAATCCTGACAACCTGATGTATGTGGTTGGAGCTACACAGGCAGAAATGCTCTCTGAAATACGTGAAATCATTCCGGATCATTTTCTTCTGCTACCTGGTGTGGGAGCACAGGGAGGATCCATTGAAACGGTTATGACAAGGGGATTGAACAGGCAGGCAGGATTGCTGATTAACAGCTCACGTGCCATTATTCATGCCGGACAGGGATCTGATTTTACCACTCTGGCAAGAGAAGCGGCTTTAAGCATGAAGCGGCAGATGGAAGTTTTTTTGAAATAAGCCCGATTTTTTTTCCATTTTAATTCTCTCTGTGCATCTAATCTGAAAAAGACACTGATGCAGGAAGAGTTGTTACACTACCTCTGGAAATATGGGCTTTACGCAACTAATTCGCTGAAAACTGTGAATAGTCAAAAGGTTACAGTGATCTCTCCGGGACAGTTAAATCATGAAGCGGGCCCCGATTTTCTTTTCGCGCGTATATTAATTAGTGGAGTGACCTGGGTAGGAGATGTTGAACTTCATCTGAGGTCATCCGATTGGTACCGGCATCATCATGAAACAAATCCTGCTTACTCTGCTGTGATCCTGCATGTGGTGGCAAAATATGACCAACCGGTATTCAGAATCGACGGAAAAGAATTACCGGCCCTGATTCTTCCGGTAAATCCCAGGTATGAAGAAAATTATCGCAGGATACAGTCGAGACCGGACCTTATCCCCTGTGCAGCAACCATTCCATATTGGCCCGGCCTTATGCTTGAAAACCTGATTTCCAGGATGGGTGTGGAAAGGATGGAGTATAAGAATGCTGAAATTAATCGCTTGTTACATAATAATCGGGGAGGGTGGCAGGAGACCCTGATGCAATTGTTTTTCAGAGCTTTTGGCTTTGGGGTGAATCAGGATAATTTTGAACAGTTAAGCCGGCAAATTCCCTGGAAAGTGCTTCAACGATGCCAATCCAATCTTTTCAGACTGGAGGCTCTGTTATTTGGGCAGGCCGGACTGATACCCGGTCGTCCGGATCGGGATCCTTATATAAAAGCATTACGGTATGAGTATCATTTTTTGAAAAAGAAGTATAACCTGCCGATACCAACTCCTGTTCTTTGGAAATTTCTCAGAATGCGCCCCGCAAATTTTCCGACTGTTCGCCTGGCTCAATTAGCTACAATACTGCATTTTAATGATGGACTTATGGAACTGGCGCTTACCCGTAACGGGCAATTCCCCATTGATTGCATTCATTATTATCCTTCTCTCTACTGGAGACAGCATTATCATTTTAACCGACTGGTTTCGGGGACTTACAAACTTCCCGGGAAAGGTACATACACGGGTTTGATGATTAATGCTACTCTTCCTTTCAGGGCCTGTTATGCACATGCTCATGATGACCCGGCTTCACGAGATACCTGGATGGAGATTCTGTATCATCTTCCTCCGGAAGATAACCGCATCAGCCGGTTATGGTTGAAGTCGGGTGTGATATTAAATTCGGCATGGCAAACACAGGCCCTGTTTCATCTCTTTAGATTTTATTGTCGTGAAAAACGCTGCCTGGCCTGTCCGGCCGGACATTACCTGATCCGGTACGGGAAATAGCCTGCGTTTTGCTAAATTGCTCCAAAGAACAGTTTCGGTATGAGTCGTATTTTACTTACCGGATCAAATGGCCTTTTAGGTCAGAATCTGATCTCGGAAATATTACAAAGAACAGATATGCAGTTGCTTGCTACATCCGGATCAGACAATAAATTTCCGGTTAACGGAGGATATGATTTCATCCGCATGGATATTTGCAACCGGCAATCGGTGTTTAAAACCATTCGGGAATTTAAACCGGATATTATTATCCATGCGGCTGCGATGACACAGGTCGATGCCTGTGAATCCAATCATAAAAAATGCAGTGAAATTAATATAGAGGGTACCCGGAATGTAGCTCAGGCAGCGGAACAGACAGGCGCCTGGTTTCAGTATATTTCAACCGATTTCATTTTTAACGGCCGTAACGGACCGTATTGTGAAACAGATGATCCGGATCCGGTCAGTTATTACGGATGGTCAAAATTGCAGGGAGAAAAAATTACACGATCACTTTCTGTTCCCTGGTCAATTGTGCGTACTATTTTAGTTTACGGAGTGGTTCCCTCCATGAGTCGCTCCAACCTGGTTTTATGGGTGATCGAATCATTGAAAAAAAAAACACCTATCCGGGTAGTCGACGACCAATACCGGATGCCCACCCTGGTAAATGACCTGGCCGGAGGAATTCTTTCAATCATTGACCGTAAGCTGCAGGGAATATACCATCTTTCGGGACCTGATATCCATTCTGTACTGGAACTGGCACAAATAACCGCCCGGTTTTTTAATTTGGATGATTCTTTGATTTCTCCTGTTTCTTCACGAACTTTGAATCAAATTGGTTCACGTCCCCCCTCAACCGGCTTTGTTCTGGAGAAAGCCATTGCCGAATTGGATTATCAACCGCATGATTTCAAAGCCGGTCTCAAAATGGTGAGGCGGCAATTGTTGCGTCATAAGAATATTAATTGAGGAGTTTATAGGCTACATGTTACAAATTCTCATTACAGATTACACAGGTTACAAGATACAGAAATGGAAAGGCTTATGAATTATCAAAGAAAAATATTTGGGATCTTTCTTTTACTTGTCGTGACGGCTTGCCAAAAGGAAATCGGATTTGATCCGTATATTGAAATGAATCACTTTTCGGATTGTAAAAATTCTCCTCTGGAAACACATAGTGATTACAGTTCCAGCCAGGATTGCTTGACTTATCAGTATGACGGCGACAGCACACTGCAGATCAATCATATAAATTCAGGGTTTAATTGCTGTCCGGGTATCATAAGCGTGGCTTTTGAACAGCGTGGTGATACTCTGTTGATAAACGAATCAGAGCGGCAAAGTATATGTGATTGTGATTGCCTGTATGATCTGAATTATACCATACATGGTTTACCCCCCGGTTCGTATGTGATTTTTGTAAAAGAACCTTATGTTCAACCTGATTGTAAGAAGATGATGGTGCCAGTTGATCTGAAGGAACAACCGATAGGTGAGTTTTGCATCGAACGAACTTTTTATCCGTGGGGAATATGAGGATTTTACAGGTTTTATTTGGTATTATTCTTGTATCGGGTTTTTCGTATGAGTTTTCTATAATTATATCTATAGGTTATGAAAAATAAAATATGGCTTATTATTAGTCTGATTGTGATAGGTTTGACAGGATGCAAAAAACCTGATGAGCCTAAACCGTTAGATCTGCCACCTGAAATCAAGTCATTAATTAAATCGGATAATGAGTTTGGACTTGATCTCTTCAGAAAAGTACTTGAATATGCAGAGCCGGGAGCTAATGTGATGGTATCACCGCTGAGCGTATCCCAGGCGCTCGCTATGACATATAACGGAGCAGCCGGGGATACAAAAACAGCTTTTGAGGCTACTCTTCAAATGCCGGATTTCTCAAGGGATAAAATTAACAGTTACAATAAGGAGTTGGTAACAGCTTTAGTTTCAAACGATTCAAATGTGCTTTTGGAGATTGCCAATTCAATATGGTACCGGCAGGAGTATGATATTCTGCAAGATTTTATAGATCGTAACCAAACTTACTATCAGGCTGTGGTCTATCCCGTTGACTTTAATGATCCGGGTTCCCTGGGAATAATCAACGGGTGGGTGGATGATCATACACATCATAAGATCGACAAGATCATTGACCAGATCAACTCTGATTCATTCATGTTCCTGATCAATGCGATCTATTTCAAAGGAACGTGGAGGTATGAATTCGATAAGAAAAAGACTTCGGATGGTCCTTTTTACCTGGAGGGTGGTTCAACTGTCACGGTGCCCATGATGAATCAGAAGATAGATTTGAATATGCTTCAGACCGATCTGTTCACTTCAGTTGAACTTCCCTACGGGAAAGGAAACTGGAGTATGTTCCTCTTTCTCCCGGGGGGAGATCATTCTTTAGTTGAATTAAACGGTCAGTTGACCACGGATAACTGGAGTGAATGGATGCAGGCATATACCCCGACAAAAGAGGTTAGTATATCAATTCCCAGGTTCTCATTTGCCTTCAAACAGAAATTGAATAATGCTTTGATTGATATGGGACTGGGCATTGCTTTTAGCGGGGATGCGGATTTCAGTGATATGGCTCCGGGATTACCTTTGGCCATTAGCAAAGTGTTGCATAAAACTTTCATACAAGTTGATGAAGAAGGAACTGAAGCTGCCGCTGTTACTTCGGTTGAGATCAGGCTGACCGGTGCCGGGAACTTTTTCTTTGTCAACCGGCCGTTTCTTTTTGCCATTGTTGAAAAATCTTCCGGCACCATCCTGTTTATCGGGCAGGTGATGAATCCCGCTGTTGAATAATCCATTTCGAGAAATCTGACTGTAATGAAAATCCAAACCATTCTGATAGCTGTTTTACTGCTGGGGTTATGGGCCGGTTGCAGTAAAAATAATCATCTGTTACCCCCTCCATCTGTTTCTTCATCATCTGACCTGATGTGCAAACGGTTTTACCCGTTAAAAAGCGGAGATCCCGGTCCGGATCAATCCTGTATACGATGGGTATATGACCGGGATGCTTCAATCCTTACATTGACCCATTATAACGCCGGTTTCAATTGTTGTCCCGAAGCCATTCAGGTTGATCTTGAAGTGAAAGGAGATTCTTTATTAATTTCTGAGGATGATTCGCTGGAATTATGCCGGTGTCTCTGTTTGTATGATGTGGATATCGTGATCCGGGACCTGCCGTCTGATTTGTATTATCTCAGGATAAAAGAACCTTGTGTTACGGATTCCCATCCGTTTATAACCTGTACATTGGATTTATCCGGTAAATCTTCAGGGCAATATTGCCTGAAACGAACCTATTATCCATGGGGAGAGTGATCTGCAATCTGCTGATTTATAAACAGGATTCATATCAACAGAGTATTTAACCTGCTACTGATTATTTTGGCGCGTATATGTAAGAGTATTAATTCAATGTATTGATCTGTCCCAGCAGGTATGCTCTTGATTTAATTAATTCCATTGGAAAATCCTTTCCCCATCGGCCTTCGATTGAAATACCTCCTTGGTAATGAATAGCTTTCAGGGCTTTCAGGTAAGGATAAAAATTATCTCCGGCAACCCCGGGTGCCGTACGATTGGCCAGTTCGGCAATATGAATATGGCGAAGGTGATCCGCGGCTTCTATGAGTGATCCGGGGGGCTCCGATTCACATCTCATATGATAGATATCTCCTAATACCTGTATATTCGGATGATTGATTTCCATAACGATTTTCATTCCCTCACTTACTTTGTTGATCAGGTTACTCTCTTTTTTGCGCAGCGGTTCAATCACCACGGTAACCCCGTATTTGGCTGCTATGGGGCCCATTTTGCGAAGCAGTTCCGTAAACTGGCCGAGTGCAGTTTCCTTATTGAATCCTTCGGGATAGTTTCTCGATCCACTACTACCGAAAACGATGAGATGAATACCGGCTTCATGCGCCCTGCGGAATGCCGTATCTGCATAAGCTAAAATGGCGGGATGGTTGGTTTCGGGACCGGTACTTTTCAATTTACCGGGTAAAAATCCATTACATGAGATGATCGGGATCGGTGATTCATGCAATACAGCCAGGTTTTTTCGGAATATCGAATCAGGTTTAAGTGGAACCAGGAAACGTTGTACGCTTTCTTCAATGTAATTAAAACCCGCTGCCGCGACGATTTCATAATTGCGGATCGAAGTACAAACTCCCAGCTGCGGTTTAAACCGGAAAATATCCGTTTGAGCCCTGGCTCCTGAAATAAAAAGAAAAAATAACCCCGAAATGATCAGGACTGCCCTTTTGAAAGAAAAGAATCGCATAATTAGTAATTAAATGATAACCTTTTCAACCCCTTAAGCTCTTGGTCGAAATAAAACAATTCACTACCTTTGCGCGTTCATACAAAGATTGAAAAAACATCAGTAAAAGAAAAGGTTAACATGTATTTAACGGCAGAAAAGAAACAGGATTTTTTTGAGAAGTACGGAAAGTCTAATACGGATACCGGTTCGCCCGAAGGGCAGATCGCCTTATTTTCCTACCGTATTGCTCATTTGACGGATCATTTGAAAAAGAACCGCAAGGATTTCAGCACGCAACGTGCACTCATCAGGTTGGTTGGCAAAAGACGCCGGCTTTTAAACTTCTTGAAAGATCGTGATATAGAACGGTATCGCAGTATCATTAAGGAGTTGAATCTGAGAAAATAATCAGACGACGAACAAAAACAAAAAATGTATCAATTATATCAAAAAACCATCACACAGAGTGATGGAAGAACCATTACTATAGAATCCGGTAAACTGGCCAAGCAGGCCGACGGTTCTGTGGTGGTGAAGATGGGGAAAACTATGATTTTAGCAGCTGTTTGTGCTGCAAAAGAGGCAAAAGAAGATGTTGATTTTATGCCTCTGAGTGTGGATTACAAAGAAAAATTTGCTTCTGCAGGACGTTTCCCGGGAGGTTTTCTGAAAAGAGAGGCCAGACCCACAGATTACGAAATATTAATTGCCAGGCTGGTAGACAGAGCACTGAGACCTTTATTTCCCGAAGATTATCATGCAGATGTATTTGTAACGATTAATCTGATCTCTGCGGATAAAGATGCTCCTCCACATGCACTGGCCGGATTGGCAGCTTCGGCGGCATTGACTCTGACGGATGTTCCGTTTGGGGGTCCGATCAGTGAAGTTAGGGTAGCACGAATTGACGGTCAATTTGTAATTAATCCCGGAATTGATGAGTTGGAGAAAGCGGATATTGATATTATTATTGGAGCAACGGCCGATAATATCCTGATGGTTGAAGGAGAGATGAAAGAGGTGTCGGAAACCGAGATGCTCGAAGCAATTAAATTCGGGCATGAGGAGATAAAGAAACATTGTAAGGTCCAGCTTGAATTAAAAAAGGAGATGGGGATCGGACCGGTGCGTGAGTATCATCATGAGGAGAATGATGAAGACCTGAGGAAAAAAGTCAGGGATACGTTATATGATAAAATTTATAAAATTGCCAAAGCACATCTCCCGAAACATGAGCGTACCGCAGCATGGGATGATCTGCGTGACAGCTTTATAGAAGAGTTGGGCGAAGATACTGAAGAGCGCGTGATCAAAATGGTCAAACGCTATTTTCATGATGTTGAAAAAGAGACTACCAGAGACCTGCTTTTAAATGAAAGTATCCGGTTGGATGGAAGAAAAACCGATGAAATCCGACCGATTTGGTGTGAAGTGGATTATCTCCCGGCCGCTCATGGATCAGCAATTTTTACACGGGGTGAAACCCAATCTTTGACCACGGTTACATTAGGTACCAAGCTGGATGAAAAAATTGTGGATGAAGTCATGAATCAGGGAAGAGCGCGCTTTTTACTGCACTATAATTTTCCACCCTTTTCTACAGGAGATGCACGCCCGGCGCGTGGTGTGAGTCGTCGTGAAATCGGGCACGGAAACCTGGCTCATCGTGCATTAAAACAGGTTATGCCCGATGATGCTGATAATCCTTATGTAATCCGGGTAGTGTCAGATATCCTTGAGTCTAATGGTTCATCCTCAATGGCAACGGTTTGTGCCGGTACACTTGCATTAATGGATGCCGGTGTGAAATTGAAGAAACCGGTATCAGGTATTGCCATGGGATTGGTTATGGGTAAGGATAAGAAATATAAGATTCTTTCCGACATTTTAGGGGATGAAGACCATCTGGGTGATATGGATTTTAAAGTGACCGGGACCAAAGACGGAATTACAGCCTGTCAAATGGATATTAAAGTAGATGGATTGCCTTACGAGGTACTGGGTGAAGCGCTGGAACAGGCAAAAGAAGGCAGGGCATATATTCTGGAAAAAATGCTGGAAACCCTTAGTGAACCCCGGCCGGATTACAAACCTTATGTTCCCAGAATTCAAACTCTGACGATTCCTAAAGATATGATCGGGGCAGTAATCGGTCCGGGTGGTAAGATTATCCAGGAGATTCAGGCAGAAACAGAAACCATCGTTACCATCGAAGAAAATGATGGTGTCGGATTTGTTGAAATTGCCGCTCCTGATCAGTCATCCATTGAAGCTGCACTTGAAATAATACGCGCCATTATTACCGTACCCGAAGTGGGAGAAGTATATAAAGGAAAAGTAGTCTCAATTGTGGCATTCGGAGCATTTGTTGAAATACTTCCCAATAAGGAGGGATTATTGCATATCTCTGAAATATCCTGGGAACGTGTCAATGCTGTGGAGGATGTATTGAAAGAGGGACAGGAGATCGAGGTTAAATTGATCGAAGTGGATCAAAAGACGGGCAAACTCAGGTTGTCACGTAAAGCGCTTTTACCTAAGCCTGAAGGATATAAAGAAGAAAATCATGACAGGAGAGCTCCTCACGACCGGAGACCGCCGAGAGGACGTGACCGGGGTGGTGACCGGAGACCGCCGAGAAAAAATTACGAGAGACATTAAAAAAAACCCGGCACCTGCCGGGTTTTTTTATTTTTATGGTATGAAATCTTCAAAATTGCCGTCTTGCCCATATCAATATGTTGTGATTGAAGGAAATATTGGCGCCGGAAAAACTTCTCTTGCAACGAAAATCAGTCAGGATTACCGGGCGAAACTTATTCTGGAACGTTTTGCCGAAAATCCCTTTCTGGAGAAATTCTATCAAAACCCTGATCGATATGCCTTGTCGCTGGAAATGGCTTTTTTAACAGATCGCTATCATCAACTTAAGGATGAACTTCAATCCGGAGATATGTTTCACCCGTTTTTTGTCTCTGATTATTACTTTACAAAGAGCCTCATTTTTGCCCGGAATACTTTATCAGGTGATGAGTTTCATTTGTATGCCCAACTTTTTCATATTATTCATTCATCACTTCCAAAACCTGATCTGTATGTTTATTTGCACCTTGATACCAAACAACTCCTCTGGAATATTCAAAACCGGGGCCGTGCCTATGAAAAAGTCATTACTGCTGACTACCTTGACTCGATTCGTTCAAGTTATTTTGAGTATTTGAAACAACAATCTGAAATGAGAATTGCCCTGGTGGATACACGAAATCTTGATTTTATTGCTCATGAGGAGCATTATCATCTGTTATTGGAAACTATTTTTAACCGAGACTTGTCTCCGGGTATTACCAGATTGTTTCCAAATACGGACGGATAAGTGTTTTGAGCACATTACTTAATAGTTGAGTGAAAAAAATGCCGTATCTTTCGTAAACATTTATAAATTTGCAAGAGTTTTTGAAAAACTGGTAAACAAACATTTTAAGTCGGGTCAATATGAAAAAATTCAACACTTTTTTGATGATTGCTGTAGCTGCTGCATTCATGCTGTCAGGCTGCAGTGGATTGAACAAGATGAAGAAGAATGCTTCTGACATCAAGTATGAGGTAAATCCAGGAGTTCTGGAGATGCATGGAGGGCAGGTAGATCTTGCCATTAACGCTCGTTTCCCTGTAAAGTATTTTGATAAAAAAGCCGTAGTAGTAGCTACTCCGGTTTTGAAAACTCCTCAGGGGGAGGTTGAATATAAACCTGTGACACTGCAAGGTGAGAAAGTGACTGCCAATAACAAAGTGATCAATTATACTTCGGGTGGTCGTTTGAGTTATCAAAGCACAGTGCCTTATAATAAGGAGATGCGGGTTTCTGAACTGGTACTGAAAATGAAAGCCAGTAAGGGTAATAAAACTGTTTCTTTTGACCCGGTGAAACTGGCTGACGGAGTTATTTCAACTCCTGTATTGCTGGAGACACTGGAAGCCCAGCCTATTGTGGCACCTGATAAATTTCAAAGGATTATTCCTGATACGTATCAGTCAGAGATTTTATATAAAATTAATAGTGCCAATGTCCGGAAATCAGAGAAAAACTCAGAAAAAATCAGCAAGCTGAAAGAAGAAATTAAAGCAGCTCAGGCAAAGGATAATGTAAAGTTTAGAGATATAAAAATCTCTGCTTATGCTTCTCCGGATGGAAAACTTGATTTCAATAGCAAGTTGGCCAATACCCGTTCAAAAACTGCCGGGAAATACTTTAAGAAAGAGCTGGAGAAAATGAACATCTCCAAAGCTTCACAGGACGAACTGTTTAAAATGATGTCTACCGCTGAAGACTGGCAAGGTTTTAAAGAACTGGTCAGTAAATCTAATATCCAGGATAAAGATTTGATTCTTCGTGTTCTTTCGATGTATAATGATCCTGAGGTTCGCGAAAAGGAGATTCGTAATATTTCTGCCGCGTTTACTGAACTGGCCCAGGAGATTCTACCGCAATTGCGTCGTTCTAAATTAATCGTGGATGTTGATGTAATCGGTAAATCTGACGAGGAGTTACTTAGTCTGGCCCAGTCAGATCCTTCTGCATTAAACGTAGAGGAGATTCTTTATGCCGCAACCCTGACCAATGATGTGAAAAAGCAGAATGCTATTTACCAACATGCCACCGAGTCTTTCCCCCGCTGCTATCGTGCATGGAACAACCTGGGAATGACTTATCTGCAAATGGGCGACCTTAATAATGGGAAACGGGCTATTGGGAAAGCTTCCAGCCTGAACAGTAAAAATGCCATTGTTTTGAACAACGAGGGTGTCATTGCTTTAGCCGAAGGTGATTTTGACAAGGCTGAAGGACTTTTCAGAAGTGCTGCCGGTGTTGGTAATGAGGTAGATCATAACATGGGCATCATCAATATTAAAAAAGGGAACTACAGCCAGGCTGTCAATCATTTTGGTTCATCCTGCCTGTTCAATGCTGCATTGGCTCAAACTCTGAACAAAGACTATTCCAAGGCATTGAAAACCCTTGACTGCATTGAATCTCCCTGCGCCATGACCGATTACCTGAAAGCAGTGGTCTATGCTCGTCAGGGACAAAGTGCTCAAATGATGAAAGCCCTTGCTGCTGCCATCAAAGTAAAACCAGAATTAAAACAAATGGCTGCAACCGATTTGGAATTCGGGAAATTTTTTGAAGATGCAAAATTCCAGGCGTTGGTGAAATAATTGTAATCCGGTATATATAAATAAGCAAAGGCGCATATTTTTTATGCGCCTTTGCTTTTATTATCGCCAGATTGATTATTGCAATGCAAACCTGACCGGTATGGCCATACTGACATTGACGGGCTTACCCTTCTGGTAACCGGGTTTCCAGGCCGGTGCATCCTTTAGAATTTGTACTACGGCATCATCAAGCGAGGTATCCACCCCTCTGACCAGTTTAATATCTTTTATCTTCCCATCTTTCCCGACAATAAAATTAACATATACCGTTCCTGAGATTCCATTCTCCAATGCTACAGGCGGATATTTGATATGCATTTGTACCCAGTTCCTGAATTCTTCCAGTCCGCCTCCCTGGAATGAGGGCATTTGATCAACAATGTAAAAGACCGCTTCTCCATCAGAAGTCAATCCGGGGGATTGAGTCGTAGCAGCAGACGCTACCCTACGCTGATACATGGTAATATCTTCACGGCTCAAGCCGGCTTTTAAGAACTCTTTTTCTATACCCATTTGAGCGATCTCAGTTTTGCTCATTTTTTGATAATCAGGATGATCCGTTTCAGATTTAGATGACTTGGTGCAGGCCGTGAACCAAACCAATGCTGCAATTAATGGCAGTATTAAAAAATATTTTAATGCTGCCCACCGGTTATGTGTTTGATTTAATAACATAGTAAACCTCCTTTTAATTAATAATTTTTGATTGAATGAATGAACCATTGAAAGACGGGGGAGTTGAAACTGGCTGTATAATAATTTCAGGGAGTAGAGATACCTGTCTTGCGGATGGATGGCACGGTCAGCCAAATATTCGTGGTTGAGTTGCATCTGACGCTTCAACAGATAAACAACGGGATTGTAGAAAAACAGGATTTGAATCAATTCTATAAGTAAAATATCCAGTGTATGCCACTGTCTGATATGTGCCGTTTCATGACGGATAATCATATCTGATATATCTGATCCGGATTCGGTAGAATTTAATGAGGAGGGTAGATAAATCCTTCTGAGAAAACTAAATGCAGGATATCCGTCAGGTAACAAAGTAGCCTTTACTCCCAGAATAGTTGTGTCGGGATGCTTGATCCGCCACTGCCATATTCTGAAGAGGCTTGCCAGTGCACGAAAGGTCATGAGGGTGACTCCCATTCCATATAGAAATATAATTGCCTGAATGATATCCGGTCTCCAAACCAGTCTCCCGGATACAATTACTTCGTCCAGTATCAGCGGGGTAGTGGTATGTGTGGCAGGAATACTGATTATGGGAATTGTGATTCCCCCGGCAGGTGAAACAAAAAACCAGTCAATCTGAATCAGTGGAAGAATAACAGATAATATCACTCCGGACAGCAAAATGAACCGGTTAAGTACAAAATGAGTCTCACCTGAAAGAAACAGGCGGTAGAAACCATAAAACATGATCAGAAAACCGTTTGACAGAATCAGGTATCTTAAACAGTTATCCATTATGCTCTTCGTTTTTTTGTTTGAGTAAATTCAATAACTCTTCAACATCCTTGAGATTCAGATCTTCCTTTCTCGAGAAGAACGAAACCATTTTGTTGATGCTGCCGTCAAAATAGTTATCTAAAACTTTACGAAGTGTGAAATGAGAATACTCTTCTTTACTCACATTGACGGCATATTGGTGAGTCGGACCAAAAACTTTATGTTTCACAAACCCTTTGGTCTCAAGAATTCTGACAATGGTTGATACGGTACTGTATGCCGGTTTGGGATCCGGCAGCCAACTGATGATCTCCCTGACAAAAGCCGGGCCATGAGACCACAATACTTGCATGATCTGTTCTTCTGCTTTGGTTAATTCGCGCATGGTTTTTCTTTTAAGCAAATATATAGCGATAAGTTTAGATAAACAACTAAATATTTAGTTGAGTTGATAAGCGGGTAGAATATTATGATAAATCAGGGGTTTAAAAGTCATTGTTGCGGTTCTGTACTATTTCCCATAGTACTATACCCGCACTTACAGCCACATTAAAAGAATGTTTGGTTCCAAATTGAGGGATTTCAACAGTGGTATCACAAAGATCAATTACCTCCTGACTGACACCGTGGATTTCGTGCCCGAAAATCAGAGCGATGGGAATGTTTAGGGTGTTTAGAGAGTTTAGAGGGATACTATGCTCGGTTTGTTCGATGCCAATGAGGTAGAACCCTTTGGATTTAAGCTCTTTTACTGCGTCTGTGGTTTGTTTAAAGTATCTCCAACTGACAGCATACTCGGCACCAAGAGCGCTCTTATGGATCTCACGATGAGGAGGAGGCGTACTGATGCCGCAGAGTATCAGCTCTTCAACCCGAAAGGCATCACAGCTTCTGAAAACAGAGCCAATATTATTCAGGCTTCTGACCTGATCCAGAACAACGGTCAGAGGTCTTTTAGGTGCATTTTGAAACTGTTTGATATCCAGCCGGCCCAATTCATCATTGGTTAGTTTTCTTCTTTTAATAGCCATAGGGTAAAATTAGTAAAGACTTCTGTGAAGAAGGCAAATCATATTTTTGAATCCGGTAAAAAATATGCAATTTTGATTTTCTTTTTAAAGGAATGGAATAAATAAATGATACAATTATGAATCTTCATGAATATCAGGCGAAAGAATTGTTGGCTGCATATGATGTTCCGGTTGCCGGAGGCATTATGGCTGAGACGGTTGATGAAGCTGTAGAGGCAGCTGCGAAATTGCAGAAAGAGACCGGTACGGGAATCTGGGTGGTGAAAGCTCAGGTTCATGCGGGAGGCCGCGGTAAAGGGGGTGGAGTTAAAGTTGCCAAATCACTCGATGAGGTGCGTGAGAAGGCTGCACAAATTCTGGGGATGACCCTGGTGACTCCTCAAACTGGCCCTGCCGGCAAACTGGTTCGTAAAGTATTGATCCAAAAAGATGTGTATTATCCTAACAGTAACGGGGTTACTGATGTGAAGGAGTTTTATATCAGTGTTCTGCTAAATCGAAAAAGTGGAAAAAACGTTATTATGTACTCTACCGAAGGAGGAATGGATATTGAGTCCGTCGCTAAAGAAACGCCTCATCTGATTTATACCGAGGAGATTGATCCGGGGTTGGGTATTCAGAATTTCCAGGCCCGTCGTGTAGCACTTAATCTCAAACTGAAAGGTACGGCTTATAAAAATATGGTCAAATTTGTGATCAGGTTGTATCGTGCTTATGTGGCTTTAGATGCTTCTTTACTTGAAATCAACCCGGTAGCTAAAACTTCGGATGAGCAGATCCTGGCTGTAGATGCCAAGGTTAATATTGATGATAATGCCCTTTACCGGCATTCGGATTATCAGAATTTGAGAGATATTCATGAAGAGGATCCAGCAGAAGTGGAAGCCGGTTCTTATGATCTGAATTTTGTTAAACTGGATGGGAACGTGGGATGTATGGTCAATGGTGCCGGACTGGCGATGGCCACGATGGATATGATTAAGCTTTCAGGGGGTGATCCGGCCAATTTTCTCGATGTAGGTGGAGCGGCCAGTGCTACTACCGTAGAAGCAGGCTTCAGAATCATTCTGAAAGATCCCAACGTAAAGGCAATACTGATTAATATTTTCGGAGGAATTGTCCGTTGTGACCGCGTAGCCCAGGGTGTAGTGGATGCTTATCATTCATTTGGCACCATTCCGGTGCCGGTGATTGTTCGTCTTCAGGGAACCAATGCCCTGGAGGGTAAGAAGCTTATCGACCAATCGGGACTGAAAGTTTTTTCTGCCATAACTCTTGAAGAGTCAGCTCGTTTGGTCCAGGAAGCAATGGCCTGATCCGGCCTGATGTATGGCATAAAAATTGAACGGATGTTTGCTATGAAGTCATCCGTATGGTTTTTCCTGATTTTATCTCTTTCTTTTGAGGTTGTACCGGCTCAGGTAAATAAAACAAGAAAGAAAGATACGGTACTGAAGGGACAGATTTGGCAAAATGATACCCTGCCGCACATTGAACTGAAAGAGATTGCCATTCTGCCTCCAAGGCATTTTAAAAACCGGTGGCAGGAGAGAAGGTACTGGAGACTGGTTTATAACCTGAAAAAAGTGTTGCCTTATTCGAAAATTGTTTCTGCCACTATTCAGGATGTTGACCGCCATTTAGTGAACATAAAAACTGATAAAGAGAGAAGAAACTATATCCATCGCGTTGAAGATTCTCTCTGGGGTGTATATGAACAGGATATGCGTAAAATGACTGTGACACAGGGTAAATTGCTCTTTAAACTGGTTGATCGGCAGACTTCAAAAACCACCTATTACTGGATAGATCATTACAGAGGATCATTCAGCGCCTTTTTCTGGCAGGCTATGGCACGCCTTTTCGGATCAAATCTTAAATCCGCTTATGATCCTCAAGGGAAAGACCGATTGATTGAAGAGTTGGTCGGGTATATTGAACGTGGGCTGATATAACCGGCGGACAGTAAATTTTACATTAGTTCTATCATTGACCTGACCGTGTTTTCGGCGCCTTCAGCAATATCAACCAAATTGGCATCCAGCATGTAACAGGGATTGGTTACTATTTTATTTGCCTTATCAATTGCAACTTCCCGGTGATTAGTAGCTTTGTGAATCCCACCTAATGATTGGATAGCGGTCGCAGTTGCAGGATCCTGTCCAATGGTTACTTTTACTCCGGCCAGTACTTTCGCCAGAATCACAGGAGAAATGCATAAAGCTCCTATTGGTTTCCCGGCCTGATGCATGGATAGAACGGCTTTTTCAACATCAGGGTGTACTGTCATTTGCTCTCCCTCAAATGCAAACGTGCTGAGATTTTTAGCTGCACCAAAACCTCCCGGAAATATCAGCCCGTCAAATGATTCAGCCCTGAAACTTTTCAGCGGTTTAATCTTTCCGCGGGCGATCCGGGCAGATTCTACCAGTACGTTTCGAGACTCATTCATCTCTTCACCGGTCAAATGGTTGATGACATGGTATTGCATCATATCCGGAGCAAAAACCTCGTATTCAGCATCAACCCTGTGAATAGCCAGAAGGGTCATGGTGGCTTCATGAATCTCGGATCCGTCATTTACACCACATCCTGATAATACAACTGCAAATTTTCTCTTTGTACCAGACATAACAATTATTGATTAGTTATGTGTTAAAGTTAGTAAATCCCGCAGAAAAAAATCCGGACTATTTTCCGCTGCCCTGTAATACAGTCTTGATGGTATAAATGAGGATCTTTAAGTCAACAATCAACGACATATTTTCAATATACAGGATGTCGTATTTTAATCGTTCGATCATCTCATCCACATTAGATGCATAACCATATTTGACCTGGCCCCACGAAGTGATTCCGGGGCGTACCTTTTGAAGGTGATAGAAATGGGGGGATTTTTTTACAATTTGTTCGATAAAATACTGACGCTCCGGCCGGGGACCAACCAACGACATGTCACCGATCAATACATTGTAAAACTGTGGAAGTTCATCTAAACGCATTTTTCTCATGAACCGTCCGAATGAGGTAATCCGGTTGTCATTCTTGCTTGAAAGGGACGGTCTTCCGTCTTTTTCGGCATTAAGAACCATAGACCGAAACTTATAGATCGTGAAGGGTTTACCATACCGGCCGATTCGTTCATGAGAATAGAGAACCGGCCCTTTTGAAGAGAGTTTTACGCCAAGAGCAAGAAAAAGAAAAAGTGGAGAGAAGATTACAATGGCAATAAACGAAGTAATAACATCCAGTACGCGTTTCGTGTTTTCTTCCCACGGAGGCATCAGTTCATGGCTGATCTGGATCAACGGCGTGCCGATAATCGATCTCATTTTAACCATGCCGGTTAAAATGTCATAAATATCAGGTATAACCTTAATAACCACATGTACAGGCTCAAGCCGGTTAATGATTTTTTGGAGCAGTTCGTGCTCAGAGCTTTCAATAGCGATGATTACTTCTTCAATGTTATGATCCTGAACGATAGGACGGATATTTTTAATATCACCCAGATGAGGGAGATAATCCCCAAGGGGATAACGGTTGTATTTTTTCACATTTACAAATCCGACAAATTGATTGCCTGTGGATTTTTTTTGTTGACTCATCTCCTGGTAAAGTGCAACTGCTTTATTGTTGGAACCGATCATCAGAGTTGGAAATCCAATGATTCTGTGATGTATTTTATGGGCTGAGATGGTAGTAAATGTGAGTCGTGGTAAATAGGTGAGGATAAAATGGATGCCGAAAAGGACAAAGAAAGAGAGATAATAATTGGTATAGGAATTTATAAAATCATCCAGGATCAGCACAAAAAAGATGAATAAAACTCCAATAAAAGTTACACCGATGGTTTGCCCCAGTTCACTCAGTCTTGATTTACGCCAAACATCTTTATAATATCCCGTGGAATAATAGAAAAGAACCCACAATACAGGCAGAATCAGTAAGCCGAGAAAATACGCATGGTCAAATTCAACCGGAATGGGGTAACCGAACTTTTTCGGTTCAATGTAAATTTTCCTGAAAATAAAAAAAAGCGTCCAACTCGCGGCAGCAGCCAGAAAATCTGAAATAATATATTTGGCACGTTGCCTTTTATACTTCATTATCAGAAAGTAATTAATTTGAGGTTATCCAGATAGATAACTGACGGGAGACTGTCGGGCTGATCCCATTCTGCTCTCAGACCCATTCTGAACAGATCGGCATTGGGCTCAGAATTAACCGTAGTATTGATGTCTACATAATAGCGGTTCCAGTGATCCATCGGTTTGATTTTTACCAAAGGGTTCCATACGGCTGCACCATCCTGGATAATATACATACCCACTTCCAACGAATTGGTGCAGAGGTAATCAAATTCAAGAATGATCGGAACTGCATGACGCGGGAGATCGAAATCATATCTGCTGGTTGCTTCAAAAAATCTGGACTTTTTGTTGAGAAAAATAGCTCCTGAATAATTTCCTCCTTTAACAACCAGGTTTTGATTCTGAAAAACCGTATCGGTATAATCAGGATAATTGAACGATACACCCGGGTCTTCAAAATCCTCCATCCAGCGGAAATCGCATTCGGATTTATAGGTAGTGACCGGCGTAACGGTTTGTATTTTCCCTGCATAAAGCTCCAGATCAATAACATAAGGCTTAAAAAATGGATAAGCAATTCGTGAAGCTCCTATCCCGTTAAGCTTGATGCCCGGACGGATGGTTAAAGTTTGCATTCCGGTATCATAAGTGGGAAGTAAAACAGGCAACTCAAACACACCCAGATTTTCTCCACCCACACTGATCCATATATTGTTCATGTTATGGCTGTTTGATCCTTTATCAATGTCATGCACCACAACCTGTACCGTATCAATCCGGATATAAGCCGGAATCTCTTCTTTGGGGTTGATAAGATTACACCCAAGAAGGGCTATTAAGAGAATCATCCCGAAAAGGCGGGTTGACAATTGTTTCATATTAGCGTTGTTTAATCTCCAAAAGTAATAATTATCATACAATACTTTGATGGTCCTGCCGGGATGAAGGCAGGATAAAAACTGTTACTTTTATCCTGCAAATTGTAATAAGTAAATGTCAGCAGATACTCCCATGCATCAAGGAATGCGAAAAAAGCTTGTATCAAAACTCAGGGAGAAGGGTATTCATGATGAAGCAGTATTGGATGCAATCAACCGGGTTCCAAGACATCTTTTCATGGATTCGTCGTTTCTGAAATTTGCCTATATTGATCAGGCTTTTCCGATTGCCGAGGGTCAAACCATTTCACAACCATATACGGTAGCTAAACAGACTGAATTACTGGGGATACAACCACATATGAAGGTTTTGGAAATTGGTACCGGTTCAGGGTATCAGGCAGCTGTGCTGGCTACTATGGGAGCTCGGGTATATACTATGGAGCGTATCCGAAATCTTTTTATTAATGTGCAGGTTTATTTAAAAAAAATGAACCTGAATATTCAATTCTTTTACGGGGATGGTTATAAAGGATTACCAGCTTTTGCTCCTTTTGACAGAATATTGATTACGGCTGCTATCCCTGAAATACCGGAATTACTATTGTGTCAATTGGTTATCGGCGGAATCCTGGTAGCTCCTACCGGTAGTGCGAATGCCCAGACCATGACCCGGATTATCCGGACAGGAGAAAAGAGTTTTAAAAGCTCCCATCATGGGTATTTTGTTTTTGTTCCTATGCGTAAAGGGAAAGCTTGATTGAAGAAATATAAATCACCATGATCTCTTTCTGGTCAGATCAACGAAGCATTATAGTGCGGGTATTGACAGTATGGTTACTGCTGATGACGATTGGCCGTGGAGCGCTTCTTGCCCGGGCCTGGCCGATGGATTCTCAGGTTTCGGACATTAAAATACTCAGGGTGGCTTTTCACGTTTTCGATGATGATCAAGGGACAGGGAATTTTATTCCGGATGATACGTCACACCTCGAATTTCTCTCCGAGGTAGTAGGATGGGTTAATTACAGGTTGGGGCATCTGGATACACTCAGACCGGCTGTGCCATCCCCATATGTTGGAGATGCAAAAGTCAGGATCCGGTTAGACACTCTGTTTTTTCATCATGACACATACGCCTGGGATTGTTCTGAAGAGATTCATGCAGATTATATGCGCTCTCGTTATATCGACCGGGATTCAACTCTTACTTACCGACAGAAATATCAAACGCTCCCGGTTTTGATCGGTGCTAACTATCCCATTGTGGGTGGGTTTAACAGCACCCTGGGTGATAAAACCTATATCGCAGTACGCGGTTATTTTTACTCTTTCGAGCATACGGATCGGACTAAAGCAGTTGAAGAATGTGGCAAAAACCTGATCCATGAACTGGGCCATTCCATGGGATTGTCTCATAATTTCAGAGGAGGTCCTCATGGAGATCAGTGTGACCGTTGTGACGATAATGGCTGTCCGATTGAAGGAACCTCCAACAACATAATGGATTACTGGCCGTCGTATGGTTCTGCCCTTTCAGCCTGCCAATTTAAAATCATACATGAATATCTCAGTGGTATGTGCGGAAATATCGCCGAGGTACTGGTGAATGACAGTTGCTATAGGATACCCGGATCAATTCAGATAGTCCCGCAAAATACCCACTGGCAGATTACTGATACGGTGTATCTACATGGCGATATGGTGATTCGCCGGGGAGGGCATGTCACCGTAACAGGATACCTATCGCTACCGGATCATGCATCTGTCACTGTAGAACCGGGTGGACGACTTGATCTTTATGATGGTGTAATCGGGAATCTGTGTGGGGATCTGTGGTCCGGAATCCGGATAGCTGAAGGAGGTAGTATATTCCTGAAAAACGGTACTATCGAAAATGCACGAAAAGCACTGGAGCTCAATCGCCCTGCTATGGACAGCCTGTCCGGTATTGAATTTATCAATAATGTAACCGGACTGGAGATTAGCCGGCCCCTGGCTGATTCGTTGGTTATTCACCATTGTCTTTTTATGACAACCCGCCGTTTGAATCATTATGAGGTGGGCGAAATACCGGTGACAATGTGTTTGATAGACCGGCCAAAACAGCTGTTAATTGATTCGTGCCTTTTTGAGAATCGAGCTGGGACATTCACATTTGATCCGTTATATCTTGGAGTGGGTGCCCTGATCTGGGGAGGGCAGGTGACCGTTACACATAACCGGTTTGAAAACCTGACCCGTGGTATAATCCAAATATCACACCAACCGGATGAGCGCCTGATCCTGCGTCAAAATCTGTGGGTTAATAATCTGATCGGAGTGCAGGCTGAAGGTTGCGCTCTGCTTTATTTACAGAATAATCATTTTAACCTGCAGCGATATGACCGTCAGGTAACTGTGGGATTGATGACATACCGGAAAGGGCGATTAGTTGTTTTGGACAATCGTTTTATTTCAACCTATGGAGCCGGAGCACAGGTGGCGGTATGGATTAATGATCCGGGTAATACTACTTCATTAATTGCATCCAATTACCTTAGTAAAATTCCACTTGGCTTTTATGTGAGTCATCCACCGGATATGGATTCGTTGTTGATATCCGGTCTTCAATTCAGGCTTCAGGGCATTGATCCGGGTCTCGGCCCTCAATTCCGGGATAACAAGTTTGACTACCCGGAAATATTACTGGCTGTTGAAGATCAATCCGGATTCGGAATTGCTTTTGGTCATATAACCCATGCTCCGATGGAGTCGAGAACTCCGGATACCTGGCCGGTGGGTGGAATGTTATGGTATGATGCCGGACAAACTCCCTATGCATTTTTAGGGGCGACAACTGGTCGGCCGAAAGCCAGTCACGGGGTTTACCCGATTGAAAATTTATTGGGGATTTCCTGTGCACTTCCTTCAAAAGAGGATCTGATCACCCGCCTGGATCCGATAACGGGTCATAAGGTCTATAGAGAGCTGCAGAATAATCTTACTCCTCTGACGGATAGTTTATTATCTGATCCGTTTGACTGGTTGGGATATTTAAATATACACCCTGAAATAACCCGTTCATCAAAAGAAAATAAACTTTGGGAACTTCTTCACATTGATCAGCAGGCCTGGCTGCAGGAAGCTTTGGCCCGTTTATCCAATCAATACCTGAGAGAGGATACATTGGTAACGGATTGGGGAACCTGGTGGGGAATGATGAACCGGGATCGATGGATGGCTTCCGTACAGACGATGGTTTACAACCCGGTTTCACCTCCGGTCGGTATTTTTGATTCAATTGCCCGGCATATTTCTCTGCTTACTTATCCCGATTGGTTTACACTTACCGTTCCTGTTCAGGAGATGACTGATTTCCCGGCTTTTATTCTATATCCAAATCCTGCCGGTAGTTCGATTAAGATCAAACCGGTTGAAGGTTACCGGTTAGGTGATGAGGGATGGTATTTCAGGATGACTCAATCCGACGGTCGCACAGTTCAGTCGGGTTGGATCAGGAATTCCGGTGCACTGATCCGGCCGGTAGATCATTTGCCGGAGGGGATTTATTATTTATTTCTTTGGCAGGGACAAAAATTTTTAGGTGCCCGGTCCTTTTTTAAATATGATTAAGTTTGCCACATGATACAGATTCAACAATTCCGGTTTAATCCGCTGGGAGTAAATACCTGGATATTATTTGATGAAGAGGGCATTGGGATCGTTGTAGATCCTGCTATGCATACCAGCACCGAGTTTGAGCAGTTCCATAAATTTATCCGGGATCGTAATATTCAATTGAAGATGGTAATTAATACACATGGCCATTTCGATCATGTTCCTGGGGTTGCCGGAGTGGTTGATAAGTATCATTGTCATTATCTGGTGCATACGGCAGAGACCGGATTACTTTCTGTGGCTACCCGGCAGGCAGCGGTTTTTGGATTTAATGACTTCCCGGATCCCCCGTCCCCTGACCGATTGCTTCATGATGGAGAGTGGATTGAAGAAGGAAAGATCAGGATGCAGGTAAAACATATTCCGGGCCATTCACCCGGCAGTATAGCACTGTATCTTCCTAATCCCGGAGTAGTCATATCAGGCGATGTGCTTTTTAAGGGCAGTATTGGCAGAACCGACCTCCCCGGTGGTGATTTTGATCAGCTGATCAGGGGCATACAAACCCAGTTGCTTATATTGCCCGGTGAAACGAGGGTGCTTTGTGGTCATGGTCCCGAAACAACCATTGAGGCTGAAAAATCGGGAAATCCTTTCCTGGTTGAATCAGGTGACATTGATAAAAAGGCCGATTAAATTTTTCAAACATGTAGAAAATCATTCGAAATTTTTATTGGTTTCGCTTTATTTGTGAAAATATCTTCAATTATACGATATGGATACTGAACAATTTGTCTACCGGCACATCGGACCGCGCCCGAATGAGGTAAAAGAGATGCTTGAAGTAATTGGCTCTTCTGATATGGATGAGTTTATCAATTCGGTAATTCCTGAATCCATCCGGATGGATACCCCACTCAACCTGCAGCCGGGATTACCGGAACATAAATATGTAGCACGGATTAACGAGATCGGCCGAAAAAACAAAATATTCCGGTCTTTAATCGGAATGGGTTATTATGGTACACTGATGCCCGCGGTTGTCAAACGAAACATTTTGGAGAACCCTGCATGGTATACTTCTTATACCCCCTATCAGGCGGAGATATCTCAGGGACGTTTAGAGGCTTTGCTCAATTTTCAAACTATGGTCATGGATTTGACCGGGATGGAACTGGCCAATGCTTCCCTGCTGGATGAGGCTACTGCAGCCGCCGAAGCTATGGTCATGATGTACCATGTGCGTTCCAGGGAACTGGTAAATCGGGGTGCGTCGGTTCTTTTGGTAGATGAGAATATTTTTCCACAAACTCTTGAAGTATTACGTTCAAGAGCGTTGCCGCTCAATATCCTGATAAAGACCTGTAAAGCTCGTTACACTGCTGTGGAGGATGATGTGTTTGGAATAATTTTACAATATCCTGCCGGGGACGGTAAAGCACTTGATTACCGTCAGACAGTGAAACTGCTTCATGAGAAAGAGGGATTGGTTACGGTGGTTGCCGACCTTTTATCATTAGTGGTTCTGGTCCCTCCCGGGGAGTGGAATGCAGATATTGTAGTGGGCAGCACCCAGCGTTTTGGCCTGCCGATGGGATTTGGCGGTCCTCATGCTGCTTATTTTGCTACCCGTGAATCTCTTAAACGACACATACCCGGTCGCATCATTGGGGTTTCGATTGATCAACAGGGTCACAAAGCACTCAGGATGGCCCTGCAGACCAGGGAACAGCATATTAAACGCGAACGAGCAACCTCAAATATATGTACGGCCCAGGCATTATTGGCAACCATGGCCGGGATGTATGCCGTGTACCATGGAGCAGACGGGTTGCTTGAAATTGCCGGAAAAATTCACAGAACAGCCCATACACTTGAACTGGAGTTGCAGCAATATGGATATGTTCAGGAGAATAAAGATTTTTTTGATACGCTGCGGTTTGTACTGCCTGACGGAGTTGATATAAATGCCTTACGTCAAAAAATGACTGATCACCGGTTCAATCTTCGGTATTATGAGGATCAAACCATTGGGATATCGACCGATGAACTCACAGACCTGGAAGAGGTGAATCTGCTTGTCAGGCTGATGGCTGAGGTGGCCGGCCAAACTTTTCATCCGATCGGAAAAATTGTTGATTCAGCAGGTTTTGAACCTGAATTTGCACGTCATAGTGAGTTTCTGACACATCCGGTTTTTAACCGGTACCATTCAGAAACCGAAATGATGCGTTATATTAAAAAGCTGGAGCGAAAAGATATCTCATTGACCCATTCAATGATTCCACTGGGTTCTTGTACGATGAAACTCAATCCTGCCAGTGCTATGTTCGCGCTGAGTTCTGCAGATTTTGCTGACATTCATCCGTTTGTGCCTGCCGACCAGGCAGCGGGATACCACCAGGTAATTGATGAGTTAGGAACAGCTTTATGTAAGATAACCGGCTTTAAAGCCATTTCATTTCAGCCCAATTCGGGTGCAGCCGGAGAATATTCGGGTTTAACGGTGATCCAGCGTTATCATCATAGCCGGGGCGAAGAACACAGGAATGTCGTATTAATTCCTTCATCGGCCCACGGGACCAATCCGGCGAGTGCTGTGATGGCTGGTGGTAAAGTGGTGGTAGTCAAATGTGATGAAAACGGGAATGTGGATATAAACGATCTTCGTGAAAAAGCCGAGCAATACAGGCATCAATTGTCTGCTTTCATGATTACCTATCCTTCTACTCACGGTGTGTTTGAATCGGCTATCAAAGAGATGATCGAAGTGATTCACGGGGCTGGTGGTCAGGTTTATATGGATGGTGCGAATATGAATGCCCAGGTCGGACTGACCAATCCGGCATTAATCGGGGCGGATGTGTGTCATTTGAATCTTCACAAAACATTCGGTATTCCTCATGGAGGAGGTGGTCCCGGGGTAGGGCCCATTGCCGTAGCTGACCATTTAATTGAATTTTTACCTTCTCACCCGGTGATGCCGGTTGGAGGGCAAAAAGGTGCTGCAATGGCTGCAGCACCTTATGGCAGTGCCATGATACTGACCATTTCTCATGCTTATGTTCAGATGTTAGGCGGGGATGGATTGACAGAGACTACCAGAATGGCTATTCTGAATGCAAATTATTTGGCCGCCCTGCTTAAAGATCATTACGGGGTACTCTATACCGGAGAGAACGGAAGAGTGGCTCATGAGTTGATTTTGGATTGTCGAAATATCAAACCGACCAGTGGCGTAGAAACTGCTGATATTGCACGACGAATGATGGACTACGGTTTCCATGCACCTACTCTCTCGTTTCCCGTACATGAGACTTTAATGATTGAACCTACAGAGAGTGAATCAAAACAGGAGCTAGACCGTTTTGTTGAAGCAATGATCGCTATCCGGCATGAAATCAGTGATATTGAGATGGGTTTAACAGATGCTGAAAATAACGTATTGAAAAATGCACCGCATACGGCAGAACATGTCTGTGATGATACCTGGAGTCATCCCTATGGCCGCCAGAAAGCAGCATATCCGCTTCCATGGATTCATGAAAATAAATTCTGGCCGGTAACCGGTAAGATCGACAATGCATACGGCGACCGTCATCTGGTCTGCTCCTGTCAGGGTTGGGAGTAGTTTTTACCGGATATATAAATTATCATTGTTCCTGTATCCTTCATGATCTTCATACCAGTCCATGAAGCTGTAACCTCCACTTCATTGAATAAAATAATATACGACGAATGGGAATATTCTTATAAACATTTTGACGAAAAGAAAAAGCCTGCCCACCGACAGGCTTTTTTCTCATTCTTTGATTAGGTCGATTTGGAACCACCATTCTGTCTTGGGATAGTCAAGTGCATAATAAAACCGCATTTTAGGCGGATTAGTAAAGCAATAACAGACGGTTCGTTCCTTTGCTTCTTCACTCCAGTTGTTACCGATCCAGCGGTGTGTTTGATTTAAAAGCAAATCTTCACCGGCCAAACCATTAGGGTTAAAGGTACCCTTAATGGATTGGTTACTGGTTGTCTGGGTCAATAACTCCTGCAGTTCCATAGTCATCTCTCCGTTAGCTGTAACGGTGAGTTTTACATGTAACAATCCGATTCCGAAATCGATCGGTCCTCCGTTCCAGGTACCGATATATGGCGCAGGATCAACGGTTACCACTACGGTAAACTGTTTTGTTGACCCGTCTTCTGCCGTTACGGTATAGACGACCGGTGAAGTGAAATCAGTGGCCACTCCTGAAGCCGGACTTACTGTGGCGTGAGGAGAGGTCTCGATCGTTGGGGTCAGGTTACTTAACGTGCTGCCGAAAGGTACGTCTACAGTAATATCGGTACCGTTAACAACTCCAACGACGTTTTGGTCCAGCGAACTGTTTTTACTGGCCTCAAAAAGGAAGGATAGAATCTCCTTCTTGCTGGACAAAGGTTCTTCCTTTTTGCAGGAAGAAAGCAATAATCCTCCTGAAAGCAGGAGGATGGCCAGAAAGAACAACTTTCTAACCATGGTTAATGTGAATTTAAATGATTAAGCTAGCGCGCAATAGCTTCATCCAGAAGCATACTGATCAGTGCTTTGAGACTTAAGCCGGATTTACCGGCTTGTTTGGGTACGATGCTTTCCCGGGTAAGACCGGGTATAGTATTCACCTCCAAAAAGTAGGGGGTGTCATTTTGGATGATATAATCCATCCGGACAACACCACGGCAATCGAGCAGGTTAAAAACTTTCAGTGAAAGATCCTGAATCGAACGGGTTAGTTTTTCCGGTAGAGGTGCCGGAGTAATTTCATCGGCCATGCCGGGTGTGTATTTGGCTTCGTAATCGAAAAATTTTTTCTTAGAGATCACCTGGGTAAGAGGAAAGACCATTGTCTCTGTTGTGGAGTGCATGACTGCACAGGTAATTTCAGGTCCATTAAGCCAGGATTCAATCAAGACCTGCCGGTCTTCATGAAAAGCGAGGTCAATGGCGTTTTGCAGATCAGCGGTGTTTGTGACCAGTGAAGCACCCAGACTGGATCCGCCGTTGTTTGGTTTGACCACACAGGGCAATCCCACATGTGCTGTAATGTTTTCTGTTGAGATGGGTTGTGATTTATGGATTAAAATCGAATTGGCTACTTGGATACCGGCCTGTTTTAAAAATTGATTGCAGAAATATTTGTTAAATGTCAGGGCACCGGCAAAAGATTCACATCCGGTCACCGGAATACCAATTAGTTTGAAATAAGCGGGTAAAAGCCCGTTCTCGCCCGGTGTTCCGTGAATAGCATTAAACACTGCAGCAAAGTGCTTCTCTTTTCCATTCGGTGTCCATGAGAAATTATGGCGGTTAACCGGATAACGTTTTCCTCCTGAGGATACTACTTGCCATTGATGGCCACGGATTTCCACGATCTCGGCATCAAAACGTTTTTTATCAATATGATCCAGTACATTTTGAGCGCTTTTTAAAGAGATATCATATTCTGATGAGTCTCCGCCGGCAATAATAGCTACTGGTATTCTCTTGCGCTCCATATTCCAGATAATTTCAAAATTAAATCAGGTTATTCCTTACTCAAATTTACGGAAAAATCGATAATTTGTTACAAGACAACGCCTTAAAATTGGGTGCGCCCCAATAAGTAGCTCCTCCATTTCCGGATAACCGCTTGCATGTCTTCAGGCAACTCAGAATCAAACTGCATCCACTTTCCGGTTTCGGGGTGGTGAAATCCAAGTTCTTTGGCATGCAGTGCCTGTCTGGGAAGCAGTTTAAAACAATTTTGAACAAACTGTTTGTATTTAGAAAAAGTGGTTCCTTTAAGGATTTCATCACCTCCGTATCGTGCATCATTGAAAATTGGATGTCCTGCATATTTCATGTGAATCCGGATCTGGTGTGTTCTTCCTGTTTCTAACTGGCATTCGATCAGAGAGATGTAACCAAAGTCCTCTAAAAGCCGATAATGTGTTATGGCAGACTTTCCATAACTGCCGTCAGGAAAGACCTGCATATTTTTCCGGTATTTCTGGTCGCGGCCAATATGCCCTTCTATGGTTCCCTGTGGCGGCTCCGGTACTCCCCATATCAGGGCCTGGTATTTACGGTATGTGGTTTTATCATAAAATTGTTTACCGAGAATACTTCTGGCCTTTTCTGTTTTGGCTACCAGCAGCAAACCGGAAGTATCTTTGTCGATCCGGTGCACCAATCCGGCCCGGCTGTCTTGCTGGTTGAACATTTCAAGCTCCTTCAGATGCCACATCAGGGCGTGGACCAATGTGCCGGAGTAATTGCCATGGGCAGGGTGTACGACCATGCCGGCCGGTTTATTGACCACCAGAAGGGCATCATCTTCATAAACGATATTAAGTGGAATGTTCTCAGGTGTTATTTCAAACTCCCGGCGGGGAAAGGAGAGCATGATCACGATCTGGTCGTCGGGCTTCACTTTATAATTGGCTTTTACCGGTTGGCCGTTAACCAAAATACATCCGGCATCAGCAGCTTCTTTGATTTTAGTCCGGGAAGTATCCTGAAGTTTGTGTGTCAGAAATTTATCAATTCTTAAATGACTCTGACCGGGATCAGCAGCAAATCTGAAATGTTCAAACAGTTCAGACTGTTCCTCAATTTCATCCCGGTGGAGCCACATTTTACTCATGAAGCACGATCATCCTGGAAAACTGTGAGGCTCCGGTATGAGACCGGATATGTATGAAATAAATACCCGGCGTCCAGGTGTGAACAGAAACTTCACGGGGTATTCTTTCTTTTTGATATATTATGCTGCCCTGTTGGTTGATCACTGTAAGTGTGGCAGATGCCGTTTTGTCATCAAAACGAAAATGGATTTTATCACGCACCGGGTTGGGGTAGATTTTGACCTGCAGAAGGTCTTCAGGTTTTAGAGCCAGGTTGTTTATACCGCTTTTTTTGGATTTATTCGCAAATACGGGGCGGATCATTACACATCCGTCGAAGTTGCTGCTTTGCCAGGTGTTTCCGATACTGAAAAAGAGTTTGTCTTTTTGATTGTGGTTGCGATCAAATCCCGCATTCAGAAAATCACTGGTAGTCTGGATCCATCCGATATAATAAACAGCGGGTACCTTCCTGGCAGTATCCAGTTTAATTGTCAGAAATTCATTTAATCCAAGCTTATTGTCAGAAACAGCTCCCTGTTGGGCATATATCAAATCACCCGGTTGCCCTTCAAAATCGCTCCAGATGGCTGCTATAAAGTATTTCCGGTTGGCATCCTCAAAACTCCGGTTGAAAAAATAACGGATGGCTATCAATGAGTCTCCGGGTTGATAATTTTGAAAGCGAAGAGCTACCCGGCCATTTTTAGTTCCTTCACCGGTAAGTCCGTATCCGGCTTCAGGGGTTCCGTCGTCATACGCATAATAATTTGTAAATACCTGATAAACAGATAAAGAATCATTATAAGGTAACCAATCGGGTTCAGTCAGGTTCAAATTCAGGGTGATCTTAAAGAGAGCTGAATCGGGAGCATCTGAGGTGAAACCATAATTAAATGTTCCATCGTAATTAAGCGTTTCAAATGCTTTGATCTCATCTGCATCCAATCTCTGCCCAAACCCTTCGGTAGTTCCTGAAAGATCTTCAATCTGAAATGTAGGTTGAAAAAAATATCGTTGAACAGAGAGGTTGCGCAGGTGTATGGGGAAAATGGTTTTTACCCCGTTGATTCCGACTTCCCTGAAGTGTTGCCATGGCATGGCAGTATAAGTCAGTAGTAGTGATCCCGGTGAGTCTGTCAGGGATACCTCATTCATAATGGTATCACGGTAGTTCCGGTTCCGGTTAAGGTAGATATAATCCAGGTGCCAGTGGTCGGCATTTACTTTTAAACTGGGTTCGAACGAGGGGGCCAGTGAGGCCCGGTTAGAAAACCTGAAGCGGAAACCTTTTTGCAGAAATCTTGAGTCTGTGATCGGAATCATCTGCAGGTGAAAATCACTTAAGGGTGTGCCCGGAATACTCCATACATGGATCCATTGTTTACTGTCGGGAGCATAAAATTCAAGAATCAGGCTGTCATCTGGTTCGGGAGCATCTCCTAAACCTTGTGGCTGCCAGTAAAAGCTGAGGTACACCGTAGTATCCTGTGGGTAAAAAAGATTTAACGGTCTTGATGTCAGATAGTCGGCACGAAACGGTTCGGTCTCCGCAAAATCATAGATCATGCCGTCTGAATCCATCATATCCAGTGTGGCTACGCCAAATGTTGGGGATTGATATCCGAAATCATTATTAATATAAGCCAAACGATCAGACCATAAGAAAGAATCAGGGTAGGGCATGGTTGTTGAAAAATCATCCATAAACGGAAGTTCCAACGTGTCAGTGAAGTTTGTTTTAAGTCGTTTGCCGGTTTCCGTCGAAGGATTGATACGGTAAGAAGAGATGGAAATCAGACGCTCCTGGGCCGGCAGGGTTATAAACGGCAGTTGAAATATCCATACGACTGCCAAAATGCGTTTTGTTACGCTCATTTTATCGGTTCAATTTGTAATGTGTCAGCTGTCAGAACGGAATCTTTCCAGAGAAGTATGGAGTCAATCTCCTTTAAAATAAGAGAATCAACCGTCAGCCAAATGTCAATTGCCGTTCCGAGCCGGGCTGATTGGCCGTAATAATCAGGGAATTGGCGGTATACTCTGGAGGTGGCACTGTCATCTGCGTTTGTTACGGAATAATCATATACTATAGCACCCAGGTTAAAGTAATTTTTAAGGGCAGTGGCTTGTGCAGAGTCTTTGGTTAATGATAATAAATTTGGAACCGGTGAACGTTCATTACTTAAACCCTGACCCACTACAAGGGTAATGCCCGATCCTTTGGGGATCGGGGTTCCTGCAGGAATTATCTCACCATTAAATCGTTGTTCTCTGACATATTTATAGGCGAAATAGGGTTGATAATCAATTGAGTCAATAACCAGTCCTGCACTCTGTAAAACCCGTTCAGCTTGCCTGAACGGCATGTCATATGCTTTAGGCATTTTAACTGATTCAGGAAACCAGGCATTGGTTGTCAGAAAAATTTTCCGGTTACGTTTTACGCGGGACCCCGGCAAAGGGTACTGATCCATGATAATACCGCCGGCAGAATCTTTAATATAAACTGAATCCTGAACCAACCAGAGCAGATTGTTCTGAAAACAGAGCTGATCAACCTGCTTCAGCGGCATTCCTGAGAAATCGGGAACCGTGATTTCTTTGCCATGCTCGGTATAAATCCGTAATCCAACCTGGATGGCCACAATGAGCAACAGGGTAATAAGCAGAGCCAGACCCAGATTTTTAAAGAAGGTCTTGCTGACAAGAAACTTGATGAAATTTGCTTTCATATTCTGAATAGGAGCTGCATATTCAACGCTACAGCAAAGATAAAATTATATTAAAAGTTCAAATAACCGTGGATTGAATTAGATATTACGGATCAATAGATTTTGACAGTCCGGTATAACGTATCGCGTTCTACTGCCTGGCAACCGGATTGACGGATCAGGGTAATCAGTTCATCGGTTGTCATCGTGGGATTTTGATCTTCTGCACCGGCCATAGAGTATATACGGGTCGTGTCCTGAATGGTGCCGTCAAGATCATCTACACCAAAAGAGAGTGATAAGGCAGCTACTTCTCTGCCTATCATTGGCCAGTATGCTTTCAGATGTATGAAGTTATCCAGATAAATTCTGCTGATCGCATAATTACGCAGATCTTCTACGGTGGAGGTTTCACCAATATCTGAAAGCAGGTTGTTTTCTTTACGATACTTTA
>Ga0190359_1000269_pt1 | contig 35902 bp, 23 predicted proteins | sample 48721823_MG_FD_161269 | JGI IMG/M metagenome (GOLD analysis project Ga0190359, IMG submission 161269) | Hydrothermal vent microbial mat bacterial communities from Southern Trench, Guaymas Basin, Mexico - 4872-18-2-3_MG | ecosystem: Environmental > Aquatic > Marine > Hydrothermal vents >... | reverse complement strand
GCTTCTCCCGGTAAATTTCTTATGCTGAAATACCTGTTCGTAAATTCTCTTTATCAGGTTTTTCTCCTCCTCTACCAGCGAACCATATCTGTATGCTATACTTTCGAGAGCTTTATCCAGATTTTCAACACTTCTGAAACTTCCGTTAAAATGATAATTACCCCTTATATCTTCCTGTATTATTGAATTATCGCCAGCAATAAGCATCTTTTGGAGAAGTTTGGATTCAGACACATCTGCCGTGCTTATATTGTTGTTCTCCCTGAATGACTTGAGCCGTTTATCAGGATAGAGCATAAAGCTTTGCTGATCGGCCCTGTAAAGGTCACTGTCAAACATATTTTCGATAAGCTTAACAGCGTCTTCAGGTTTCAAGATATCGCTGCCCAGTACCGAAACCTGTCCTTCAAGCATTTCCTGCAGTGGTATTATCTCCACATATGACTCAGATATATTCACAAGGTTATAGGCGTTATACAGCCCGTCTGGCCTGTTGTTTTCCAGGATGCTGAAATCAACATATTCAGTTACGATATCAAAAAATTCTGTTAAGCGTTGAGCTCTAATAACTGACATTTCCCCTGAGAATCCATTGTAGGCCTTTATACGGTACTCGCTCCCTGCCATACCCAGTTTATCCATAATCTTTTTACGGAGGCTGCCATCGGGCTTAGCAGTCATTTTATTCCTGTTTTCCTGAAGAATATTATAAGCCGATTCGAGTAGTTCAGCGATCTCAGTCCTGATTTCAAACGAGCCCTCACCTGCTCCATTATATAGTTTCTCCAGGAAGCGCACCATTCTGCGCATAGAGTAAAGTGTTACCATTGATGCCCCATTTCCAACGAGGGCATTATTTGCATCATTCCATTCAGGCCGCTGGGTATTCATCCAGATACCCGCACCCGGGATGAAGTTTACCAGCTTTGCAAGTAATGATACCATTAATTTCTCTGTGAAAGAAGCCTTTAATACATTCCCCTCTTCATCCATTACCATTTTACCATCAGCACCCAGATCCTTGTATAGTTTTTCGATTTTTCGATTCTCTTTGGAATTAAAATCAATTGTTTCGTAAGGATCCTTCAGTATCTCATGATAGTCTTTTATCCTGTATGGTACATTGGCATAGGAAAATATTTTAAGATCAAGCCATTCATCCAGTTGTCCGGGATTAAATTCATGCTGCAGTTCAAGTAACCTGAGGAGGTAAATAAGCTGGTGGTCGCCCCAGTAACCTATATGGGCCCAGGGATCATCAGGGTCCGGAAGCTCCCAGTCGATACCATCACTGCTTATGCGATAGGGATTATAGCCATCAGGGGTAGAACTGTTTAGGAACCTTGATATCACAGAAGGCAGGAATCCGGGGTATGATAGAGCCAGGGCTTCCCAGTTCTGAAAAATATCCCGCCAGTTGCCCTGGTAGCTCATTGATGGTGTTCCATCCTCCTCTTTCAGTTTTATGTCAAAACTGTTCCATGGCCTGCTGGGGTCACCATGCCTCCGGCTGAAACTCAAGGGCAAATATTCATATGTTAATCTTAAGAGGTCAGTGTCACCATGTTTTTTTACCTCTTCCAAAAGTAAATCGAGGCTCAGTGTTTCAGGGAGCTTATCCATGCATTTCTTAAATCCGGGGAATAGTTTTCTGTTATACTTCTCAAGATGTCTCTCAAAATAATCTCTGTTGATCTCGTAATCATTTTCAAACAGTCCACCCCTCATTGAATTAAACAATACATTGGAGAAGTGCCGGATACTGCTCATACGGTCAGCGCTTTGCTGTATCCCATCAGCTTTAGCCACGAGTTCCCGAAGCTTATCTGTACCGTTTGACACATCTTCTTCAAGGGCGGCAGGAAGGTCATTATTATTTTCAAGTAAATAAACAAGGTTTTCAACATCTGCGGAGTCCTGTTCAAGTTCAATAACAAAATAGGAATGAACAGGATCATCAGGTTCAAGTTCAAGTTCTCCCAGGGTGAAATAAGAGCCTCTGACGCCTTTCGACTCTTTCCCATATTCGATGGTTTCTCCCTGTTCAAATTTCTGCAATTGTTTTTCATCCAAGCTCACCAACACCGGCTTATATCCGGCATACCAGACGGTTGTACACTTTAATGCTTCACTGGGGATTGCACGGTCAACCGGGATGGATGCCAGTCTGAAAATACCCAGTTGTGTTTTAATGTCAAGTTCATTCTTTTTATAGGCATCGAGCAAGGTACTCATTTCATTCTGCATCATCTGGTTTACGCCATAGGGAAGTATATTCCTTATACCGTCGAAGACAGAGACTGAAACAAGATGTTGTGAATTATTAACAATTGTACTTTTTTTTATCCAGCCATAGTTATCACTATTCATCCATGAATACCTGTATATAAGTTCCAGGTCTGCATTATATTCCTCAAAAATCACCCGGTTTCCCGGAATATTTTTATAAATATTCCGCCGGATACGGTATATACCCCTGTATTTATCCGTAAAGGGTTCCCATAGACGTTTTTTATTATTTATGACTGCCAGTATAAGGGTTTTACTCCCCGTTGTCAGGTATGATTCATGGATTTTATCATCGGTATAATAAGGGAAAATTGCATTATCAGGGTTTCCTCGTCCTGCCGTAAGGCCTCCTGTACTTGAGATATACATCCAGTGGTCTGAGTTGCTTACTATTGACATTAAGAAGGGATCAATAAGATGATAGTTCTCAATTAAATAATATTCGAGGTTATCAACAGTTACCAATCGGCCATTGATTTTATCTCCCGGCAGCCTGTATTCCTGCTTATGTATAAATACTTTATCTCCCAAGAAACCTCCTCTTTATTCCACTTTAAATGGGATGTTTACCGTTCCCGCATGCTTATTATTATCTCTGACATATATAAAGAAACGGTACTGGCCTTTTTCCTCCGGGGCGGTAAAAATAATTTTTCCGTCCGGCTCACAGCTTATCTTTGTTTCTATGGAGGGGGGCCGGGACTCAAAATCGCCTCCATCGCCAAGGTCGGTTGCCTCTTTCATAATTTCGCATTCTATTGAGATGCTGTCACTATCCGGGTCATTATATTCTATGAATGCAGTATTATCAGAGCCCGGGCTTAAGGTTATTCCTGCATATCTGTCGAGGCCGTTTATTTCAGCTTTAATAATCTTGGGGGTACGGTTTTCAGGCCAATCACCTGTCCAGAGGTATTGCATAACATCAATAGCTTCCATTTTTTCACCATTCTCAGTGAACAGTCCATACCATGTAGGTGTTCTTTCCTGTTTCTGGCCCCAGAGGAATACGAATGACCCCATACAATATATGCTATCTGCAAGTATTGCATTCTGGTACCTGTATTTCACCGCAGCTGCTTTCTCGCTGGAGCTTTGTTCAATTGGTGCGCCCCATGGGGTTGCAGGCACTTCCCAGTGACCTGTTGCTCCCCATTCTGTTACAAGATAAGGGCCACCGTATCCTGCTTCTTCAATCCTTGCAGCAAGATTTTCAATATCCCCGTAGAACTGCACGCTGAGAAAGTCGATATCAGGGCAATTTTCAGTTATATAATCCACCTCGCCTTTACCTATTCCGGCAAGCATTGTTGTTGCAGGATGGTTTCCATCGATTTCATGGATCATTCTTGCTATATCATTTACAGCATCCCAGACTTTTCTATTTTTATATTGGAAATTTAATTCATTACCTATGCCCCACCCGAGCAAGGCCGGGTGGTCTTTAAGCTCCATCACCTGTCTTCTTATGTCTTCCTTCTGTTCGGCCACCCAGGCGGTATCGTTATAATCGAAACCATGACGTTCCCGTCCCACTTCAATACCCATTAAAACCATAAGATCGTTCCTATATGCTTCATCCAGGATTTCTTTACCAGTTTCGCGTCCGTTATCGGTACGCCAGGTCCTGAAGGAGTTAGCTCCGCTTTCTGCAAGTGCTTCAATATTGCCGAACTCCAGTCCGGCCCCTTTAACGTAAAATTCTTCCCCGTCGACAAATAGTCTGTATTTTCCGTCTGCCTGTTTTAACTCCACTTTACGGGGGTCTTCCGTTGAAGGGTTCTTATTTTCTTTGGAGCTATTGCATCCGCAGGCCATAATTGTAAATAATCCCATTATTACCAGGACATTTTTAAATTTTAGCATGATTATTATATTTTAAGTTCTTTTTAGCCAGTATAACTTCCAGTTCTTCAAGTGTTTTACCCTTTGTTTCGGGCAGTATCAGCAAGATAAAGACTAGTCCGACAGCTCCGAAGGCGCCAAAAACCAGGAAGGTCATTGAATTCCCCAGGTTTGCAAGTTCCCAGGGAAATACAAGTTGAACGAGAAAGCTGACACCTGAATTTATAAAGCCGACAAATGATATTGCCACACCTCTTATCCAGTTCGGGAAGAGTTCGGAGAAAAGCACCCACATCACGGGCCCGATAGAAACAGCGAAAGATGCCACAAAGCCCAGTATACCTATGAGTATAAGCCAGGGGTTAATATCTATTGCCCTGGTTATCAAATCAGTCTGGTATTTTACCAGTACTTCATCACCCAGGGTTCTTGAGACAGCTTTTTTATAGCTCAAATCGCTATCATAATTTATATCCTGTATTTTATACCAGTGAGGGCTGTCTATTTTTTCTTTAAGCACTTTAACATCCTCAGCATCCAGAATGTAGTTAGCTTTTGCGAAGCCCAGTGAAAGCAAACCCATAAAAAATATTATTCCTGAGAGGCCTATCACGAGCAAAAATTTTCTTCCCAGCCTGTCAATGAGCCACATTGCCAGGATTGTAAACACGAAGTTAGTTAGTCCCACAAAGATGGCCTGGGAAAATGAAGCATTAGTTCCTATACCTGTTTGTTCAAATATCATTGGAGCGTAGAAAAACACTGCATTTATACCGGTAATCTGCTGTGTAATGGCAATCACGATTCCTATTACCAGTACAAGTCTTAAGGCCGGTTTGAACAGTTCCTTAAGAGAAATGGATTTTCTTTCTTTATCCTTTTCCAGGTTATCTTTGATTGCCTCCAGTACTTTTTGTGCCCGGACCCTGTCAGTTACTCTTTCAAGTATAATCTGTGCTTCCTGTTCCCTGCCTTTCACAGCCAGCCATCTGGGGCTCTCAGGCACTACCAGCAGGAAGAGGAAATAGAGTACTGCCGGCAGCGTTTCGAGTCCGAGCATCCATCGCCAGTTATACTCATCAATCCCAAGGTAACTAACCCAGGCTGAGGGATTATCGCCAAGGCGCAGGATTAAGTAGTTGGTAAAGAAAGCCACCGAGATACCCAGCACTATATTGAGCTGGTTAAAGGACACCATAGTACCTCGTACTCTGGCAGGGGATATCTCTGCTATATACATGGGTGCTGTTATCAAGGAAGCGCCCACGCCAAAACCACCTATCATCCTTGCTGTTACAAGGAAGGCATAATTAGGTGCGAGTGCTGAGCCCACTGCGGAAATACCGTAAAGAATGGCAGCAGTTCTCAATACTACCCTTCGCCCATAACGGTCGCTCAGCGGGCCGGAGATTAACATGGCGAGGGTGGATGTCAGGGTTAATGAACTCACCGCCCAACCCAATTGCAGCTTGCTCAGGTCAAAGTCCAGTTCAATGAATTTTACCACACCTGATATCACTGATGCATCGAATCCCATCAGGAATCCTCCCAGGGCTACAATGAGGGAAATACGGTATATGTAAGATCTTGATTTTGCCATTATTGATTATAAGTCGTAAATTTTATTCAAGTAAAAATTAATACCTGTTTATCTCAACTGATAAACACGCACATAGTCAATTTCCATAGTTGCAGGAAAAATATCATCATCAACTCCTTCAACTCCACCGAAGGTACCACCTACTGCCACATTGAAAAGAAAATAGAATGGTCTGTCAAAGGGCCAGTTGCTCTGGGCGTAATCTGAAGGCCTGTTATATGTGAGGATAATATTGTCAACACTATCGATATAGAATTTCAGGAATTTACAGGTCCATATAAAGCCATAAGTATGAAACTCCTCTTCGATTGAGGGTAAATTATACCAGTCTGAGGTGATTGCATTACCGAGGGTATGATTATTACTGCCGGTATGAATTGCGCTGCTGGAATGATCCGGGTTCCAGCTTACATATTCCATTATGTCTATTTCCCCGCATAAGGGCCATGATGTTCCTTCCCGGATTGACCTTCCCAGCATCCAGATTGCCGGCCACAGTCCGGGTCCCTTATATTCAGGCATCCTTGCCCTTACCTCAAAACGTCCGTATGTAAAACTTTCAGTATTGTTGATCCTTGAGGATGTATAATCGCCCACATTCTGACCCGTACCTGTTTTTTCCACGGTAATTTTTAATGTCCCGCCAAAAACTGATGTGTTATCTCCATCTGTATAATTTTGCAGCTCATTATTTCCCCACCCTGAAGCCCCGGTTTCGTGAACCCACCATACATTATTCAAGGCTTCACCCTCAAATTCATCTGACCAGACGAGTTCATAATGGTCGAGGTAATCCGGATCATCCCCCTGTATAATAATTTCCTTAACGGCAGATTTAGAAATATCTCCCCTGTAAATTTCCATCTCTATCTTGTAAGTATCTCCCATGGCCAGGTAAATCACCCTTACTTCTCCGGGAACACCCCCATATTCTCTTCCGAGGTACTTCCAGGCAATGCTATCATAATCGCCTGAGCTAAGATCAGTTAATTTGACAAGATTGGGTGAAGCCTCAAGAATTTCATATTCGAAGTCGGGATCCGGGGCACTGTAATCAACTGTTACAGTTTTAGTTATTGCTTTCTTATCATCCTCATTACCACTTTTACCCCATATGGTAAGTGTTACGGTATATTCACCCTTCACAGGATAGAAGACAGAATAGGTCAGTTTGTTTGCAGGTTGCCTGTTTGTTTGTTCTCCATTACCAAAATTCCATTGTTGGAAGGCATGTTCTCCAGAGGTGGTATTAACAAATCTTAAAATATTCGGATCATCATCCGAAACATTATAGCTGAAATCAGGTGTAAATTCAGGGTAAGCATCCTTCTGACAGGATATCAGCAATACACCAGGCATGGCAACAAAAAAGGTAAGCAGGGTGACAAGAGAAAATGACTTAGGCATATCCCTTAAATTAAAAGGTTATCCGGTAATAAGTTATAAGAAGAGAGAGTTTTACACCGAAATATAAAACTCTCTCCGACAATGATTATATTTCTTTTCTACCGCACGAAAAGTTCCCAGTATAATTACCCGAACATAATCCTTCTATTGTTAAAGATCCAAACATCTCAAGATCTATTCTTCGAGAGGTTTAAAGTGCCACATCCAGCCTGTTGCCCAGGCATTATCAGATACATAGAGTATCAGTTCATCCTCGGTAAGCCTTATTATTTGGTAAATGCCATCATGATTACCGATATCGTATCCGTCGGTAGCGGCACCACCAAGAATATTAGGGCCGTTAACATCAAGCACCTGGTTTTTCACATCAAGCACAAAGGAACCGTATTCCGGATCTGCATCGGGCGCGGCATAGTATGTATAATTAGCCGCACCATCGAGGTCAAACACCATTTTACCGTTAAGGTCAACAGGTGGCATATCACCTGCTCCGGCATCCCACCACAGTTCCCATGGGTTATAAGGGGCTGCCATATACCAGTAGGCAGAGCCACCACCCGGGGCACCTGCGAACACCCATGTTTTGCCTTCAGCAGTATTGTTGCTCACAAGGTCATACCAGTCCTGATCGAGCGCATGGTCAAGTTGATCAATCTGGACATCTATTGTCTTCTCAAAAAATTCTGCACCCAGGGTACCCACAAACTTAAAGGTCGAAGTACCAGGGATGGGATAAACAAAGGTAAACTTATTAGTAAGTGCTTTACCGAGGTTATAATTCCAGTATCCGTTCACTCCGGGAGTTGTCATTTCCAGGGTGATTTCGTTACCTCCCGGGGTACTCTGAGTAGCCACGAGGGTAACACCATCAACGGTTGTTGAATTTTCAAGAACATCTCTTTTAACGATAGGCTCACAGGCAATGAATGCCAGTGCAAGAATACCGGTAAAAAGACTTAATATTATTTTGTTTTTCATAACTCTTATTTTTTATTCTTATGATCTAACATTTACCATCCGGGATTTTGCTGATATACCCCGTTGGACAATCTTACTTCCGTTTCCGGTATTGGCACCAATCCTTTTGTTTCAGGTCTGTAAGTAACACTGTAAGTTGCGTCTGAACCGGAGTTTCTAACATCAAGCGTATAGTTAAAAGCAGTTTCACAATCTCCCCATCGCACCAGGTCGAACCAGCGCAGTCCTTCAAAAGCAAACTCATACAGGCGTTCCTGCTTGAGTGTTTCGAGGGTATAAGTACCAAGGGGTAGCAGTCCTGCACGCTGGCGTACTTCATCCATACCATCGGGAGTCTGGGTGATTTCGGAATGCATCAGAAGTACATCGGCAAAGCGCATCAGGATAAAATCCTGAGCTGCCCACAGTTGCATATCATTATTGGTTTGTCCGTACATATAATAGAACATTCCTGCAACACCATCATCCCCGTTATGCTGCAGGGTTGTATATTTCTTATTGAAGAAACCTGTTTCGTGGTCTCCTTTATCACCGACATAATCCTGGGTGCCCATTTCAGCACTTCCAAGTTCAAGGATCGAGCCCTGTTTCCTTGGATCATCATTATCCCAGTTATTCCACAGGTTTGGATTAACCGGTCCCCATCCCCAGCCCTGACCGAAGGGAACGAGGGAGTTATCACGCAGTCCGAAAAACAGGGGTACCCTGTTGTTATAGTACTGACCCCAGCTCCAGTTACCGAAGGCATAGCGGATAGCGAACATCGTTTCATAATTACCAGTTCCAAAGGTTGGTGAATGGCCATCCTGACCCACCCATGCAAGACCTTCATTTTCAGCCCATGGCAGCACCACCTCACCGGCACTGGTATTAACATATGAGTATGGCCATAAATTTCTGAAGTCGCTTGCCAGATCATGTCCGCTGTTATTAATACAATCTTCCAGGTAAGCAGCTACCTGTGAAGCAGACAATGATCCGCCTTCTGCAAGAGGCAGTTCATTTGTTGCCTGGCCTTCCTGGTTGGTCATATAACCGGTATAGTAGAGGAAGGCTCTTCCCATATATGCCTGGGCAACCCACTTGTTTGCATGTCCGTAACGGCTGGTTGGTATACTTGGGAATGGTATGTCAGGCATCGTTTCAATTGCCATTTTAAGATCAGATGCTATCTGCGCATATGTTTCAGTTATAGTTGACCTGGGAACATCACGTGCAGCATCCACTGAAAGTATGAGAGGAACACCACCAAAAAACTTAGCCATACGGAAATAGAAGAAAGCCCTCATGAAATAAGCTTCGCCAAGAGCCTGATCCCTGAACTCGGTAGCTTCTTCCTGTGTATAGAAATAATCAGAGAAATCGGCTTCCTGCATTTTTTCAATTATAACATTAGCACGATAGATCCCGTTATAAGATACTTTCCACAGGTCATGGTAGGTATCTTCTTCAGGGTCTTCAAAAGCGTCAACTCGTTTTGCGGATTTATCATCGGGTCCCCCTCCTCCGAGCATCATGTCACTGAGCAGGTTTGCAGCCAGGTGTTCCATACTGTGTACCCCGGGAGTATACAGTGCATGATAGACACCTGCCATAGCCTCATTGATATCCGTTGGTGAGCTGTAGTAGTTCTCCAGACTCTTTTCATACAGGTTTCTCGTATCCAAGTAGTCCTCACCACAACTGGTAATCAGTACCAGAAGTGCAGCAGAAATTATATAAATTATTTTCTTCATTTGTAATTATTTTTTCTGTTTAAAAAGAGACACTTAAACCAAACATCACGGTTCTTGCCTGAGGATAAAGACCAAGGTCAATACCTGACGCCCAGCTTGCATCATGTCCAAAACTCACTTCAGGATCCATTCCGGTATATTTAGTGAATGTGTAAAGGTTCTTGAAGGCCACATAGACCTTAGCGCTTGAAATAGCATTAAAGCCTGCGAGCAGGTCATCAAGCATATAACCGAGAGTAAAATTACTTATTCTCAGGTAATCAGCATCATACATATAAATATCAGATATGAAGTTAGTGTTCCTGTGCGATGATGAGCTGAGTCGCGGAATACGATCTGAGGTTCCTTCCCCATGCCAGCGATTGAAAATATCGGTTGTATAGTTCTGGTCAAAATTATCGGCAAAAGAACGATAGGATCTCATCACCTGCATCCCGAACCTTCCTGTCAGAGTTGCATTTACATATATTCCTTTATAGTCGAGGTGAAGCTGTGTACCCAGTTCAAAATCGGGATTCGGATCACCCAGCATGACTTTATCCTTTTCATCAATTACTCCGTCAAGGTTCTGGTCGACAAATTTCACGTCGCCCGGTCTCTGGTCGTTGAAATAAGGATTTCCTTCCGGAGTGACATAAGCATCCACTTCATCCTGGTTTTGCAGGATACCATCTGTCTGGTAGCCATAGAAGAAGCCTATCGGCTTACCTACTTCGCATCTTGACACTTCTGCTGTTCCCTGTGACAGTACATGGGAAGGTCCGTGTATAATGCCATCGGCATTAGCGATACGGGTAATTTCGTTATGGTTATGAGCACCGGTGAATGTAATACCGTAGTTGAGGGCACCTATCCTGTCGGTCCATCCCAGTGTCAGTTCTATACCCCTGTTCAGTATATCTCCTCCGTTTATCCATGGTGCGTCAGCGCCTGATGTTCCCAGGATAGGAGAAATAACGAGCCAGTCCCTGGTCATTTTCCTGTACCAGTCGAATGTGAACTGCATACTTGAATTAAAGAGCCTGGTATCGATACCAATGTTCAACTGTTCTGATGTTTCCCATGTAACATCTGGGTTAGTTACCCTTGCAGGCACGGCTGTTGGTGCCGATACTGTTTTTGTATCACCAAAGTAATAACCCGGGCTCAGGTATCTGATAGTCGAGCTGTAAATAAAGTTATCAATTGACTGGTTACCGTTCTGCCCCCAGCTTGCCCTGAACTTGGCAAAGTTAATGTAATCGGCTGCTGATGCCATGAAGGCTTCATCGGATAAGACCCATCCCACGGCTATAGAAGGAAAAATGCCCCATCTGTTACCCTCTGCAAAGTTAGAGGATCCGTCTGCCCTCATTATTGCGGTAAGGAGGTATTTCTCCCTATAGTTATACTGTAACCTTCCGATATACGACATCAGACCTCCTCCTCCGGCAGCCCAGTCGGCTCCCCAGGTACTTATCTGGTTAATATCAGTTTTATCGACATTATTAAGGTAGGCATAATCAGAATCATGGAATCTTGTATTAGCCATCCATCCACCCACTTCCAGGTTAACCTGGTTTCTGTAAAGCTCATTACCCACCAGGGCGGTAATCCGATGATCACCGAAAACATGGTTATAGGTAACTGTATTTGTCCAGGTCCAGTTGTTACCAAACCACATGTTCTGGTTGGCTGCATCGGTCGGGTTTGAATAAAGAGTACCGAGCGCATATGTAGGGCTCCATGATCTTCCATTACCAAACCATGTGTCAATACCGTAAGATGATCTTATAAGCAGATCTTCTACAGGCTTTATTTCCAAATAAACATTACCTGCTACATTATTATTCTTGTACCAGCCGTAATTATGCCTGTAAAAGCATGTTGCCAGCGGATTTGTCTGATTATTTGATACACCTTCCAGTATTGGTGTGAATCCATTTGGATCAAGCGACTTATCCCAGTATGCAGGCATAAGGGGATTAATAACAAGAGCATCATGAAGATCGTTCCAGTATATATTTCCCGTTCCGACAGACCTGTTTACATTATTATTATAGGTAAAATTCTCACCAACTTTAATAATGTCGAAGTTATCGTTCTTCATGAGTATGAATTCGGTGTTTATCCTTGCCGTCATTCTTTTCTGGCCGGCATCGATCAGTTCACCTGCTATCATACCGGTCTGATCAAAGTAAGAGAAACCAAGTGCATAAATTATATCTTCGGAACCTCCTGAAATGTTAAGGGAGTGACTGACCATTGGTGCATTTTCCTGTACCAGTTCGTTAATCCAGTTGGTTCCTTCCCATCCGTCCTGGAGCCTGGCCCATATTTCTTCGCCGAGCTGTGTCCCAAGGTTATCAGGAAAATTGTTATTAAGCCAGCTGTTGTTCTTGAGCATTGTTTCCCAATCGAATGGCTGTAACCCATCATTTACACGTCCTTCATCCAATATATACATATACTCCTGTGCAGTGAGCGGTGTAAGGTTCTTGTATATATTCTGCATACCATAGTATGTATCATACTGGATAACAGGTTTTGAACCTCTTTCCCCCTTTGTTGTTGTAACAAGCACAACACCGTTGGCTGCCCTGGAACCATAAATAGCAGCTGAGGCAGCATCTTTCAGAATGTCTATTGATTCAATATCTGAAGGGTTCAGATAATCAATATTGCCTACAGTTACTCCGTCTACAATATAAAGAGGAGATGCATTTCCAATAGTACCCATACCACGAATAATGACTTCAGTACCTGCACCCGGCTGTCCATTATTCCTGGTAACACTCACCCCCGGGGTAATGCCCTGCAGTGCTTCCATAGCAGTTGAGGTATTCATCTGAGCTATTTCCTCACCTTTTACATTCTGATTGGCCCCCGTCGTCAATGCTTTCCTCTGAGTACCATAACCCGTTACCACAATTTCCTCCAGGTCAGTTATCTCAGGGCGAAGTATAACATCAATCGTGGAAGAGGTAACGGTTCTTTCCTCAGATCTCATTCCAAGGAAAGAAAATATCAGCACATTGTTCATTGAGGCTTCAACAGAATATTTGCCATCAAGGTCTGTGGCCGTACCGATAGTGGTTCCTTTTATGACCACAGCGACTCCGGGTATAGGATCACCGGTCACTTGATCGGTTACCGTACCCGTTACTGTCAGATCCTGGGCAAATAAACCCAGGCTGAAGAATAGGAGAATAATCCCTAATAATTGTTTCATAACTTTTTAGGTTTTAGAGTAATTAGTTTATCAAATTTACGAGAATGAGTTAAAGTATTCCAAAAAACATATACACAATAAACTCATGGCAGCACATGAAAAACCTCACAATAAACTCACATATTATAATTTATTATGATAATTTACTATGCTGTATCAATGAATTTTATATTTCCATATCAACCCATATTCCTGTAAAATTACAACTCATCAAGTAAATAAAATTTAAGAAATGCTGAATGGAAGGATCCTTAATGAAAGCCCTGAATAAACAGAATACCTGTTCAGAGCAAAGATATATATTGGGAGAGGTTCTCTCCTTTTAGCAGGCTAAGTTTCTGTCTCAGCCTGTAGCGATTATTCTCAACTGCACGAAAAGAAATATTGGTCAGGGCTGCTATTTCCTTTGATGACATTCCCATCCGGATATAAGCACACAATTTCATTTCCCTGTTTGACAGGCCGGGATGTTTTTCAGACAAGCGTTTCAGGAATGCTTCATGAACCTGTTCGAGGTGAACTTCGAAAACTTTCCAGTAATCTTCACTGTCGATATCTTTTTCAATGTGCGAAATCAGGCGTTTGATATGATGTTTTATTTCTGAATTATCATGAAGTGAGTTTATTTTCAGCATTTCACTTTTTATCTTCATGAGAGATTTGTTTTTCTGGAGTATGTTCATTGTTGAATTCGCCAGTTCTTTTTCCTTAAAGTTCATTTCGCTTCGCAGTCTTTCATTTCTCATCCTGATAAGTTCCTTTTCCGTTTCAAGAGCCTCGTTTTTCAATTTTTCCTCCCTTGCCCTGTAACTTTCCTGTTGCTTACGTTTTTCATTCTGCCTGTTTATTTCTATCCTGAGGTTAAAGAGATAAATGATAAAAAATATCAGGATAAGACAGAGTATTACATAGCTAATTTTTGCTGCCCGTGTCCTGTACCAGGGAGGCAGGATCCTGAAAGTAAATATCAGCGGTTCTGACTGGACGCCAAAACTGTTTCTTGCTTTTACTAGAAACTGATAATTTCCTTCCCTCAATTTTGCAAATTGCCGGCTTGTATTCCTGTTCCATGAAGTAGCCTCAAGATCATAATTTGAAAGGTAGGTTGAATATTCAACAAAACCTTCCCTGAAATAAGACGCAGCATAGTTTATGTCAATCTGGTTATCCCTGAAGGCGTATTCAGGAATTATTTTCTGCTGTTTTCCGCCTGTTGCGCCATCCTGGCTCAAAATATACTCTGTTGTATCTGAAGCACCTTTAAAAGACCTGACATGAACTTTAAAAGGCTTTGCGAATTCCATTCCTTCCCGGACTGAATAGTGGGCAAAGCCATCCTCAACTCCGAAAAGGACATTGTTTCTATCAATTACATATACTGATTCAAAACTTGGTACAAGTTTATTTTCAAGCTGGATAAACGGGAAATCAACTTTATTGAAGGTTTCATCCTCCATAAATCTGAGAACGCCCATACTACCATCAATGAAATACCAGATATTTCTGAACCGGTCCTGTATTAACCTGTTGGGAAAGTTATTGTCAAAATACACATCAAGGCGGTTATATTTTTCAATTTCTCCTGACTCATTGACACGGCATATACCGTTATTACTTATAACAAGCAATTCATTTTCTACAACAGCAATTACTGGAGCAGGTCCTATTTCCGGATAATCCTCTACGGGGAAAGTCTCCAGGTTAATAACGCGGGAATAGTCCTCATTAAACTCAAGGCTGAAAATTCCTTTATATCCATGTGATATCCACAATTTACCGTCGGGGGACCATTCAATATATCTTGAAGACTCATCGAATCCTTCAACCGTCACTTTATAACGCCATTCATCATTATGTTTTTCCAGCAATATTAAGCCACTGTAAGTTCCCGCTATTAGTAAGTCATTTTTACCGGGTACTTCCCTGAAAGTCCATGCACCATTAACCCGGGCAGGGGTTATAAAGCCGGCTTCATCTCCTTTGATCTCCAGAACTCCGAGATTATGACCACAGAGAATCGTATTACCGCTTTTAAAAAGGCTCCAGACCTGCCCATCGGTTCCCGGTATTTTTATAAAATCATGCCTGTCTTTTAGCGGGTTAGCGAAGTAATCATCAGCAATGGCAAACAGTCCCTGGTTTGTACCAAAATACCACTGTTTATTATTGCTATTAATTGCATAACCTGTTCCCAGGTCATAGTAACCCTGGATAAATGTAATACCTGATCTCAGGTTTATTTTTACAATTCCATTGTCCAGGCCACCCCACACATTTCCATCCCTGTCAACAAAGAGACTTAAAACAGTATTATTATTCAGGCCCTTATCTTTTCCGACCTGATGTATAATATTACCGGACCTGTCAGTAATTATCACACCTGATTGTATAGTACCAAAAACCAGGTATCGCTTTTCAAAAGTTGTGGCGCAATAGATATTGGCTGTTTTTAGCACTTCATTGGCAGGCACATTCCATCTTTGTATCCTTTGCATATCCCAGATAAACAAACCATCGGTCAATGTGCCTATTACTATGATATTTTCCGAAATGGGTAATATTGATGTAACTAATTTATCTTTAAGTATATCGCCACCTGTCACGGGATAAATGTTTTCACCTCTGACTTCCATCAGGCCTACTGTTTCATCGTATACAAGCATCAGGCCGTTTACAAGAAAAGAACCTGTGAACCCTGACCCGGAAGGGATCACCTTCAGTAGTGAATCATTTTCAAAAATGCACAATGCCTGCTCACTATGAAAAATAATCTTACCGTTCCAGCTATGGATATTCCAATAGTCGGCATAGGACCTGAGTTCATCATCAGCCAGTGATGTAAAGCTCAGATTCTGGTTATTTTCGGAACTGAAATAGCCCAGTTCCCCGAAGGTACCTGCATAAATTCTGTCTCCTATGCTCTTCACACTTCTTATTACATAAGCACCCATATCCTGGTATAGTTTCCACCTCACCCCGTCATATTCAAGAACACCATCGTTATTGGCAAAATAAAGCATATCGTTATGGCCCTGTGTTATACACCAGTTTTGGGTAGCAGCGCCATATGCCCTCCTGCTGAAATACTCAGTCTGAGGAATTCCATAAGCTTTATCCTGTGCCTTGGAAGGTGTAAATCCCGGCAGGCATAAAATGAATGCAAGCACTCTTATAAACACATTTTTTTCATTCAGCCAGTGGGTCATAACAAAAACTGTAATTTATAACAAAAACTATTCACTGAAATCATAGTAGCTGCCTGGCGTTCTCCAGTTGTTCAGGTGTACCTATGTCGACCCAGTACCCCCTGTCGTACCTGAATGCTATAACCCTGCCCGTTGTTGTTGCTTTCAGTATTATTGATGTCATTGTATATTTCCCTTTCTCCATAAAATCAAATATTCCCGGGTCATAGACTGATATTGCCATTGAAGGGAGCTCATGCAGGTTCATAGGTTTTTCAACGGTAATTATATCTATATTGTTTTCCCTGTTTGTCCATCCCCTTATTACACCTTCATCATCAACGAGAAAAGCGCGATTACCCTTACGATTACGCAGGGCTATTGTTGCAATTGCCCCCTTACGTTTGTGGTATTCATACATTTTCTCCAGGTTAAGGTCTGTAAGTATATCACCATTATATACCAGGAAGGGTTTTTCAGCAAAGAAATCCCTTACCCTGTAGATGCCTCCACCTGTCTCCAGCAGTTCACCCGTTTCATCAGATATGCTTATTTTCACATTGAGTTTTTCCTGGAGTTCCTTCGCTGCTTCCATGATTTTGCCTGCCAGGTGGTGGACATTGATAATTATGTCATTAAAGCCATGGCTATCAAGTTTTAAAAGTATTCTTTCAAGTACTGTGATACCATTGATATCAAGCAGGACTTTTGGTGTGTCCTTACCTATTTCACCAAGCCTTGTACCGAGTCCGGCAGCCATTATCATTGCTTTCATCAGTTATCCTTATCTCTATGATTTACTTTAATTTCAATCCCGTCAATTTTCATAAGGCTTTGAGCGAGCTGTTCGGCGCAGTAAACCGACCTGTGTTTCCCTCCCGTACAACCAAAGGAAACGGCCAGTGAATTATAGTCTTTTTCAATATAACTTTTCACCGAACGCATAACCATACGTGAAACATCATCCATAAATTCTTTCACATGGTTTTGTGATGTCATATATTTCTTAACCGGTTCATCCAGTCCTGTCATGTTTCTGAGCTTATCAATTTTCCCGGGATTGGGCAATCCCCTGCAGTCGTATATAAATCCCCCGCCATGTACTTTGTCCTGCGGCATGCCATTCATATATGAAAAGCTTGCAATCCTGACTATAAGCCTTTCGTGTTCCTCGAGTTCAGCGAACATATCCAGCCCTGGCAGTTCTTTGAATACACGGTACAGTTCCGGCAATTTGAGCCTGAACTGATCCGATTCTATAATATTATTAAGTATCCTGATCCCGGGAATAATACTCTGAACAAATCCAGGTTTCTGCTCATATAAACCGCGATAACCAAAGGCTCCCATAGCCTGCATAATCCTAATAAGTACAAAACCATAGTAATACTTTCTGAAGTCCGATTCACTGCCGGATGTTTTCTTACAGAACAATTTAATATAATGTTCAATAAGTATTTCCCTTGCTTCCTGGGGCACATGGGCCTTAGGATCATATAGCAATGAAGCGGGATCATACTGGGCGCTTCCCTTCCTGCCACCCTGGTAATCGATAAACCATGGGCTGTTATCGACCACCATTATATTTGCCGATTGAAAATCACGGTACAGGAAGTATTCCTGGCCGGCTTCAAGAAGGAAATCAACCAGTGTATTAAAATCTTTCTCGAGTCGTTTTTCATTGAAAGGTGCAGACACCAGTTTCAGGAACATATATTTGAAATAATTAAGGTCCCATATCATAGACTGCCTGTCAAAACTCCTGTGCGGATAACATAAACCGAGATTAAGATCCTTTATTGCTTCGGTCTGAAATAAAACAAGCAATTCCAGGGAATGCTTATAAAAATCGAGTAGTTTTTCATCAAAACCAACTGTTTGTTTTTTTCTTTCAAGCCATGTGAAGAGGTTTGTATCACCCAGGTCCTGTATAAAATAACAATCTGACTCCGGGTAGTAGCAAAAAACATCGGGTACCGGCAGTTTAAGGGATCTGAAATGCCGTGTAAAACCAATGAAAGCATCATTTTCCTCCCTGTTTGGATTATATGCCCCTATCATAGTCCTCCCCGACCCGGTAATTCTGAAATACTTCCTTTCGGAGCCGGACCGGGGCATACTTGTAATATCAATGCATTCTTCTCCTGTAAACTTCCTGTATTTTTCAGCAAGTAATCTCTTTTCATTCATGCCACTATACTTTTATGAATATCTTCCTGCGGTACAGGATATACACCAGAATCCACATAAGAAATACCTGTAGAAGGGCAAACAATAAGCTTGCATTTTCAAACATATACTTATTAATATTCAGTAAATTGTATATACTTTCCATAATTGGCACACAAAGCATGGTATATATCCATGAATACAAACTCATTTTTTCACCTGCTGCCCCTATCTTTATCAGCAGCATAATCTTTGTCCACAGTGAAGCCATTATATAAATAAAAAGTGCATTCATCCCGAAGACTTTAAAAAAGCCTGTCCACCATTTAAAATTCAAAACATCAATCAGCAGGTAAAGCAAGCCAAGGATAATAAGCGAGAGTCCTCCCGTGTAAAGTACGTATGAACTTGTCCATAAAGGCTTATTTATGGGGAACCAGATATTCCAGACCAGACCTGCAATTGTCAGCAGCAGGCCGATTAATACCATCCTGAGCACTTTTTTCATGTCTGCCGGCCCACTACCAACTATTTCGCCGGCCATAAATCCAATTATTACTGTTGCCACAGCCGGTATTGTACTCAGCAATCCTTCCGGATCGAAGGGGATTCCGAAACCATGGTATAAATGATTTTCTCCTAGTAAAAGCAGGTCAAATTTTAAAACCACATTTCCTTCCAGGCTGTAAGGTTCATTACCACCGGCGAAATACAGGAGGGCCCAGTAGCCAAGGAGTATAACTGCTGAGACCACCCAGAGGTAATTTCTTTTAACAATAAGGCATATAAGGGCACCGAAGCCGTATGCCAGGGCAATACGCTGCAGAACACCCATAATCCTTACCGTTGACAATTCTTTGCCGAAAAAGGGGAACCAGACAAGCAAAAAGCCCGCTGCAAAGATTATTAATGTACGGTACAGTATTTTAAGAACAGAAGCGGTGTTAAGGTTATGTCCATATTTCTTCATTGAGAACCACATCGAGACACCCACAATAAAAAGAAAGGATGGAAAAACAAGATCTGTTGGTGTGCAACCATGCCATTCAGAATGTCTTAAAGGGGCATATACATATTGCCAGCTCCCGGGTGTATTAACTATAATCATAAACACTATTGTTATACCCCGATAAATATCCAGTGAAAGTAAGCGCTGTTTATTCATATCTCTGTTCTGTAAGATTTGATATTTTTTACAGACACTAAAATAATAATTAAAAGCTTATAAGCCCTACAATGGAATTGACATATAATTTTTATTATTTTTAAGTTCTCAAACAAGAAACGCTATGACTCATAAACATCTGTTAATTATCCTTTTAGCTGGCCTTTTCTTCATTTTTTCGCTAAAGTCATCGTCACAGGAACCTGAATTCATGAAGTATTATAATCATCCCTGGGTTGATTCGGTATTTTCCTCCCTGAGTATTGAAGAAAAGATAGCTCAGAGTATTTTCCTTGCGACCTGGTCAGACAGGGATATAGGTCATTATATTGAAATAGACCGGACAATAAGGGACTATGGTATTGGCGGACTTGTGTTTTTCCAGGGGGCACCGGCAAAGCAGGCAGAGCTTATTAATCATTACCAGTCGATATCCCGCGTTCCGCTTGCAACAGCGATGGACGGTGAATGGGGAGCGGGCATGAGGCTTGAACTGTTACAGGATTACCCCTACCAGATGACCCTGGGTGCCATAAATAATGATTCACTTATCTATGAAATGGGTATGAGGATCGCAGAGGAGTTTAAGCTGCTTGGGCTGACCATAAACCTGGCCCCTGTTGCAGATATTAATAACAATCCTGACAATCCCGTGATAAATTACAGGTCATTTGGTGAAGACAGGCATCTTGTAGCGAGGAAGGTGCAAATGTACTTCACTGGTATGCAGGATAAGGGCATACTTGCCACGGCCAAACATTTTCCCGGACACGGCGATACCAGTACTGACTCACACTATGACCTTCCGGTCATAAAGCATACCAGGGAAAGATTTGACAGCCTTGAGTTATACCCTTTCAGGACAGCTATTGAAGGAGGCATAGGGGCAATAATGTCAGCTCATCTAAATATACCTGCCCTGGATACCAGCTCCAACCTACCCTCAACGCTGTCAAAACCCATTATGACCGGTTTACTGAAGGAGGAACTGGGATTCAAAGGTCTGGCGATTACAGATGCCATGAACATGAAGGGCGTAACTGATTATTTTAACCCTGGTGAAGCTGAAGCCATAGCATATGCGGCAGGTAATGATATTATAGAATATGTCAGTGATGTGGAACTGGCTATTAATGCTATAAAGGATTACTATGACCAGGGTAAAATCACTTACAGTCAAATTGAGAGTACAACAAGGAAGATACTGGCATTAAAATACTGGTCGGGATTATTCGCGGAAAAGCCCGCCGGTGAGAAAGCAGTGGAAAAATCAATGCATAATATCAACAGTGCCTTTATCAGGAAACTTTATGCAAATGCGCTGACAGTATTAAATAATGCGAACAATATCATCCCCGTTAAGAATCTTGACAGGACAAGGATAGCATGCCTGGCTGTCAACAGGAGTAATAAAACAGCCTTTCAGTCGATGGCGGAGAAATATACGAGGACAGACAATTATTACTGGACTGAAGGGATGAATAACGGTGATAGTCTTTTACAGAAACTGGAGAGATATGATATTGTTATTACCGGGATTTTCGATACAGACCAGAGGCCTTACCGGAATTTTGGTATAAGCGGTGAAGAGGAAAAATTCATTGAAAAGCTGGGTGCCAGGACAAAGCTGATTGCTGTTTACTTTGGGAATCCTTACGCCCTTGAGCGTATCAGAAGTTTGCAGGATGCTGAAGGGTTAATTCTTGCTTACCAGGAAAATAATTACACCGAGGAACTTTCGGTACAGCTCATTTTCGGAGGTATTGGAGGTCATGGCAGACTGCCCGTGACCATTAATCAGAAATATAGACAGGGATATGGGATACTGACACCGGGAAATATCAGGCTTCAGTATGGCTATCCCGAGGATGCAGGCCTAGCATCAGAGGTTATTGAGAAGAAAATAGACTCGCTTGCGACATCGGGACTGGAGGCTGGCGCCTATCCCGGATGTGAGGTAATACTGGCAAGGAAGGGCATTGTTTTTTTTCATAAGTGTTACGGATCGCACACCTATAATTCAAGGATTGACGTACAGGATAATGACCTGTATGATCTTGCATCAGTAACCAAGGTAGCTGCTTCAACCACGGGGCTGATGAAACTTGGCGGAAAGGGTTTATTCTCCCCTGATGACAGACTGGTGGATTATGTCCCGGAAATGAGATTCTCAGACAAAAAAGACCTTGTTTTTCGTGAAATACTTGCACACCAGGCCGGGCTATATCCCTGGATACCATACTGGAAGAACACACTTCGCAACAATGACACCTATAAGTGGCGGACAATAAAAAGGGTACAGTCGGATCGCTATCCGGGCACTGTGGCTAATGGTCTGTACGTGCATCGCAACTATTTTAACAGGATAAAAAGAGCCATTAAACGATCACCCATGGGTGAAAAAGAGTATGTTTATTCCGGTCTGGTATTCTTTCTGATACCATCAATTATTGAAGACCTGAGCAGGGAAAACTATGAGGACTTTTTATACAGGAATATCTATCATAAGCTGGGTGCATGGGATATAGTTTTCAATCCTTTCAGGTTTTACCCTGAAACGAGCATTGTCCCCACCGAGGTAGACACTCTGTTCAGAAAACAGCTCTTACATGGTTATGTACATGATGAAGGAGCTGCTATGATGGGAGGATTTTCAGGAAATGCAGGCCTCTTTGCCACTGCCAATGACCTTATCAAATTAATGGAGATGTACCGCAGGGAAGGTGTATACGGAGGTGAGCAGATACTAAATAAAGAAACAATAAGAGAGTACACTGGTTACCAGTTTCCCGGAAACAGGCGCGGGCTTGGTTTTGACAAGCCTCTGGTGGATGAAAAAGACGGCACCGGTGAGGACTACCCCTGCCCCGGCGCTTCAGCATCCAGTTTCGGGCATTCGGGTTTCACGGGCACCTTCGTATGGGTTGATCCTGAATATGATTTGAGCTATGTTTTCCTTTCAAACAGGGTATACCCCACCCGAGAAAACAACCTCCTGTACGATCTGAATATCCGGACAGAAATACTACAGAGTGTCTATGACTCTATAAAAGACTGACAAATTCTTACTCAAAATGCTCTTTAACTCTGGCAACCATCTGGTTCTCTGTCATTTGCTCAGCTGGCTCCAGGCGGATTGCCGGTTTATCCTTTCGTTTTATCAATACTTTCCTCAACTCTTTTTTTACATCGGCAGGACCAAAAATCAAAATGTTCTCAGCATCTGATAATTTTACCGACAGGTCGGTAAGATAATGGTTTAGCTGATGTTTTTCCCTCTTCGTCTTTTTCTTTGAAGGGTTGAAAAATGCACCACCGATTCTTGAATATGATTTCGTTTCACCCTGATAACGAACCCGTGATTCAACATTTGATTCAACCTTTTCAATACGGTGTTTACCTCCATTCACGGAAATAACATAGGCTTTCTCTTTGTCAAGCCATACTCCAACATTCTTACCCATAATTAATTATTTGATTTATTACCCGTAAACAAAAATTCTCGTACTTAAAATACGAAAAAAAGACTTAATAATCAAGTAATATTTATCATTTAACATTTGAATCCGACGAAAGAACAAGGTCAGTTTTGTTATTATTAGAACCTAACAATCAACACTTTGCGAACCAATTCCATTTATATAATCAATAGCCCTGCCGCGTTCGGGATGGGAGCTGGCTTCAACGAAATTTCCGGAAATGGAATTCTTATCCATTGATGCGTCAATAAATCCGTCGCTTACATCAGAAGCTGGTGTTTATTCTGTCCCTACCATACTTGTATTTTTTGAAAGAAGGGAATATATCAGGGAGAGCAAGTATATATCTGTCAGTCAGCTGGCAAAAAGATATCGAAGTACTATGATATGATTTTTAATTAAGGGGCTGAGAAGGGATTGAGGAAGATTTTTTATTCTCTTGTCTTTTTGTTCGAAAAAATCGCTTATTTTTGCAATCTCGAATTTGGGTGCAGAATGGAATTATGCCCAGATGGCGGAATTGGTAGACGCGCTAGTTTCAGGGACTAGTGTACGCAAGTACGTGCAGGTTCGATTCCTGTTCTGGGCACCCTGTTAATGATTAGAGCCCTGTAATAGAATGTATTACAGGGCTTCTTTTATATTGGGTGTGCTGACAGGTGCGGTCCAAAACATTTGATAATAAGGACAATTATTAAATTTAGCCTAATATAACTTATCTACTTAAACATTTGGTAATTTCGGAGTTAAAATGTAATGTTGGTCTATATTGATTAAATTAATTAATAATAGCAGAATATGATCACAAATTCTGATTATATAAACAAATTGCCCTACATTTTATCTTTTCTTAATTTAAATTTCTGCATATATTTTTTAATTATACCTTGCCCTTATTTAAATATTTTTACATATTTTTAAATAACGAATTCGTTAATTAAAAAATATTATGAAAAATTTCAAGGCAGGTACTCATATTAATCAAGGAACATATAAAAGCTTTCAACCCGAATTAATTAATAAGCCTTGGGTTATCGAAGACATGGAGTTACTTAATCTTTTAAGCCAGGCAGATAGACAGCTAGGAAGATTAGATATGTATTCTGAATATATTCCCAATGTTGATTTATTTATTAGTATGCATGTCCTAAAGGAAGCAACCAAATCAAATAAAATAGAAGGTACTCAGACTAGTATTGAAGATGCTTTGTTAGATAAAAAAGACATATCAATTGAAAAAAGGGATGATTGGGAGGAGGTTCAAAACTATATAACTGCCTTAAATACGGCAATTGAATCATTAAAAGATATACCCTTTTCTTCCCGATTAATTAGGAACATTCATACAACATTGCTTAAAGGAGTCAGGGGGAAGCATAAACAACCTGGAGTTTTTAGAAATAGTCAGAATTGGATAGGAGGAGCTTCTATAAATGATGCAGTTTTTATTCCACCGGTTCATACTTCAGTTCAAGAATTAATGAGTGATCTGGAGAAATTCGTTCATAATAATGAATTCTTTTTCCCTGATTTACTTAAAATTGCTCTAATTCATTATCAATTTGAAACTATACATCCCTTCTTAGATGGGAATGGAAGAGTTGGTCGTTTATTAATTACCTTATACCTAGTCGAAAAAGAAATATTAAAAAGACCAATATTATATCTATCCGATTTCTTTGAGCGAAATAGATCTCTTTACTATGATAATCTTATGATTGTAAGAGAGAAAAATGATATAAATCAATGGTTCAAATTCTTTTTGGTAGGAATTTTAGAAACAGCAAAAAAAGGAATTGAAACTTTTGATAAAATTCTTAAGTTAAAAAGTGATGTAGAAGGTGAAATACAAAAGTTGGGGGTCCGTTCAGTACCTGCTCTGAAAATTATGGATCACCTATATCAAAAGCCAATAATTGATGCTTCAATTGTCATCAAACTCACTAATTTATCCCCTCCAACAGCATACAAATTAATTAATGACCTTGAAGTGTTGGGAATCTTGAAAGAAATAACTGGTGGGAAAAGAAAAAAATTATACGTTTTCGGAAATTATTTAAGACTATTTTGAAAAAACAATGGCTAACATGCTATATGATTGAATGATCTGTAACACTTTTTGCAGAGCCTTTTGCAAACATTTTCGTAAATTAGTATTAGTCCTTATTTAAGCAAAGTCTGAATTGGTAATAATTAGTGAATGACCAAATCCAGGGTATCCGTCCTACGAACCCATCTTTCCTGGTGGCAGCTTAGTTTGTAGATTTGACGCATGAGAAAAATACGAAGACACACCAAGGCCGAGATGTATGCTCATGTTGAAGCTTGTAGAAAAAGTAATCTTACCCATAGAGCTTATTGCAAGGCTCATGGCATAGCAAATTCAACTCTTTACCACTGGGCAAAGAAATATAAAAACGAAAGCTCCGGCAATAAACCTCAGGAGATTGTACCTGGGTTTATTCCGGTAGAAGTTCAGCCTGAACCACAGAGGCACCAGGTTCAGAGTAACGGGCACTTACATTTTCTATTTCCTAATGGCATACAGGTGGTTTGTCCTGAGGACGTTCAGCCAGAGGTGCTGAAAACACTGCTAAACCCATAGGTATGTTTGCACTTACCGCAGAGAATACTTTTCATTTATACAGCCATCCCACAGATATGCGGAAAAGCTTTGATGCGCTCTCGGGATTGGTGCGCAATAACCTTGGCAATAACCCCACTGGTGGAGAGGTATTTATTTTTATCAATAAGCGACGGGATAAGGTAAAGCTGCTGCATTGGCAGGGGGCCGGATATTTGCTTTATTACAAGCGTCTGGAGAAAGGGACCTTTGAAATTCCCCGTTATGATGCATCAGTTGGAAGCATCACATTAACGTACTCTCAATTAGTAATGATTATGGATGGGTTGTCGATCAAAAACCTTCAAAAACGTGCACGTTACACTTCACTGAAAACACCTGTAAATCAGGGGTAAGATGCAAACTTTTTGAACCTGTTTTTTCAATAATTTCAATGTCATTTTGTGGAGAACTTATCCTGATTTTCCTTCGCTGATTTGCTGTGTTTATATAGCTTTGACATATGTCAAGGGCCCCGGAAAATATGACTAAAAAACAGCTTCAAGCATTGGTCCTGGAACAAGAGAATAAGATCCAGGTCATCACCAGTGAGAGGACTGTTTTTTCCAATGAGATTGACTTTCTGAAAAGGAGAGTGCAGGAAAAAGAGAACCAGATTCAACTCATTACTAAGGAGAAAGAGTCCCTGCTGAAAAAGCTTCAGGAGATGTTGGAGAAGTTCAGTTCAATGAAGTTCGAATTATCCCAGCTGAAGCGTTTGATTTTTGGCTCAAAACGTGAGCGTTTTATATCCGGGGCTGAAAACGGTCAAATGAGCCTTCCCTTTAATGTCGAGGAGGCAACCAAGGAAGAGAATGGTGCAGTTACTACAGAGAAGGTCTCTTCCTTCCAGCGTCAGAAAAGAAAGAATCATCCAGGTCGTCTGAGGCTTCCGGATCATCTTCCGGTGGAGGAGATTATCATAGAGCCTGAGGAAGATGTAACAGGGCTGAAGTGTATTGGTCATGAAGTCACCGATGAGTTGGAATACCACCAGGCCATTTTGAAGATTATCCGCTTCAAGCGGCCCAAGTATGCCAGGGAGGATAACGATGGGATAATCTGCGGAGAATTGCCATCGCGACCGATAGATAAAGGTATCGCCGGTCCTGGTTTGTTATCACATATCCTTGTTAGTAAATATGTCTATCATCTTCCATTCTACAGGCAGTCTCAACGGTTTAAAACCGAACACCAGATTGATATTCCCCGCTCAACGATGGGAGGATGGCAAGGCTCAATAGCCAATTTGATGCATCTCTTATATGAAGAGCAAAAGCGCCAGGCCCTTGGGCAAGGCTATCTTCAGGTAGATGAAACACCGATTCAGGTACTGGATCCAAATAAAAAAGGAAAGACCCACCGGGGTTATTACTGGGTGTACTACTCGCCTATTCAGCGCATGGTACTGTTCGATTACCAGGAGGGCCGTGGTCGTGAGGGTCCCAGAAAACTACTATCGGATTTTAAGGGGTATCTCCAGACCGATGGATATAAAGTATACGATTGGTTCGGTAAACAGAAAGATATTACACTTTTAAGTTGCATGGCGCATGCCCGGCGCATGTATGAAAAAAGCCTGGGTGATGATAAAAAACGGGCTGAATATGCCATAACCGAAATCCAGAAGCTCTATCATATTGAACGTCGGGCACGCGAGCAGGAGCTGTCTGCAGAGCAGCGCCATAAACTCCGGTTAGATGAATCCTTACCCATCATGAATGAGCTGGGAAAGTGGATGGCCGCCCAGGTCAGGACCACCCTGCCGAAAAGTCCATTCGGGAAAGCTTTGATCTATACTGTTAGCAGATGGGACAATCTGATGAACTATCTCAAGGACGGATACCTGGAAATTGATAATAATCTCGTGGAAAATGCAATCAGGCCTACGGCTCTCGGGAGACGCAACTACTTGTTTGCGGGATCCCATACCGGAGCACAGAGTGCTGCCATGTTCTATTCCTTCTTCGCTACCTGCAAACATAACAATGTGGATCCCTTTACATGGTTGAAAAAAGTCCTGGAAATCATCCCGGATTATCCCGCCAACAAACTCTCAGATCTGCTCCCGCAGAACCTGAACCTCTCATGAAACTCTGAAATTAGCTCAAGGGTGTACTTGGTAGGACGGATACTAATTGAGAACCCTTCTCCGATTTAAATTGAGCAGTGCTCTCCGGAGAGAGGTGCCCGGTTTACTCCGGAATGAGGTGCTCGCTTTCACCGGATTTCCCACCAGGGGCTCGCCGATCACGAGTACCCGGGGGAGGCAACCCAGCCAGTAGCTGAATCTGTGCCTCTGGTCACATACAGTATTTATTACCGAACCTGATTATAAATTTAGTGGATATTCCGGGATCAGAACTCAAATAAATGGCAGCATTATGATTGGCTATTATTTGTTTTGACAAACTGAGACCAATTCCTATTCCTTTTTTCTTTGTTGAAAAGAACGGTATAAATATCTTATCCCTGATATCTTTTGAAATACCGGGCCCGTTATCTTCAACAGTTATCTCTGTAATATCTGCATATGATCGTGAAGTCAGTTTGATAACGCCACCGGTCAAACCTGATAAAACTTCCATTGAATTGGTAACCATATTTACCAGTACCTGTTCGATCTGAAACATATCAGCGTTCAGTTTCATATCCTGACCCTCCAACAATATATGCAGCATTATTTTCCTCTTTTCGCATTCCCGTTGGAAGAGGGATCTGATATGGTCTAACAATATTCTTATTTCAAACTGTTCCTTCTCAGGTGAGGGAAGATCAGAAAGCTTCCTGTATTCCCTGATAAAACTGATCAGACCTTCCCCTGTATTTTCAATGGTATTTAAGCCTTCAATCATTTTACCCGAGTCATTTATTGATCTTTGCATCGACTTTGATAATGAGATTATCGGGCTTAAGCTATTCATAATCTCATGTGTCAGTACCTTAATCAATCTTTCCCATGATTCAATCTCATTTTTGTCTATTTCCTGCTGTATGTTCTGAATCGAATACAGGCTAATATTATCTTTCCCGATTTTAAACTCCTTACATCTTAAAGATGCCTTGAATTCAGGAAGGTTTACTATCCCCGGTGTTCCCGGGTTGAGATTTTCAAGAGATATTCCCAGTTCAGGGTAAATCCTCTCCAGGTCTGAAAACCTGTTTATCTCATTCTCTTTGATAAGCTTCCGGAACGCTTTATTGGCAAACATCACTTCAGAGCCGTTCTTCACACATATCAGTCCGTTTTCCAGTTCATCAACCGCATTCTTCAGGAGGAATTTTTGCTTCTGACCTTCAAGCTTACTCCTTCCTATATCCTCTTTCAGTTCGTTTACCCTCAGTTCGAAATCCGATGCCGATGATTTGTCGCTCTTGAACTTAAGATCATTTTCTTCAGAATACCCCACGCTATCAATGAATTGTACCAGTGATTTGTTGATCTTCATAAGGTAATCTGTCAGGCCCTTTATCTGGATAATAATCAATATGCTGCCCACTACCAGGGTAAAAACCATCTCTCTTCCAAGTATAACATTTACCAGGTATATAAATACCATGCAGGTGATTAACAGAACTAATATTCTTAAAAACAGGTTGAAGAATATTGTCTTCCTCAAACCGGAATTAATATTTGTCATCGTAACTTGAGTTTATTATATACCGTTGACCTGGCTATCCCGAGTTCTTCAGCTGTCTTCTTGATGTTTCCCTTATTCCTGCTCAAAGTCTCAAGCAATATTTCTTTCTCAATTTCCTGCAGGCTTCGTACATTACCCTTCTCAACGCTTACAGGTGACCCGTTTGAAAAACTTCCTTCAGGCATTATCATCCTTGACTCGGTAAGAAGAACAGCTTTTTCAATGCAGCTTCTCAGTTGCCTTACATTCCCGGGCCAGTCCTGTTCCATAAGATATTCCTTAAATGCTCCTGAGAAATAAATACCTTCCCTGGAATACTTCTTCCTGAATTCCTCCAGGAAGTATTCTGAAAGTATTTTTATATCATCCTTTCTCTCACGAAGAGGCGGAACAACTATTTCAATTGTGTTGATCCTGTAATACAGGTCTTCGCGAAACCTGTTTTCCTCAATCATCTTAATCAGATTCCTGTTAGTCGCACATATGATTCTTACATCAACTTTTACTGACCTGTTTGATCCCAGTCTTGTCACTTCCCTGTTCTGAATCACATTAAGTAACTTGGCCTGTAAACCAGGTGTCAGGTTAGCTATCTCATCCAGGAACAGGGTGCCGCCCGATGCTATCTCAAACCTTCCTGCCCTGTCCTTTGAAGCATCGGTAAAAGCACCTTTCACATGGCCAAACAGTTCGCTTTCAAAAAGGGTATCGGGTACAGCCCCCATATCCACGTGGACAAATACTTCTTGTTTCCTGTCAGACTGGTTATGTATCTCCTTGGCAATTAATTCCTTACCGGTACCATTCTCTCCCAGTATCAGTACTGTTGAATCGGAGGGTGCTATCTTGCTGATCAATTTCTTAATAGCAAGAACGGATTCTGACCTTCCGATGAAATCACTCTGTTTGTTGAGAATCATCTCATTCAGGTGACTCTGCTTCTCCTTCAGGGATCTTACCATGTTTCTTGACTGTTTCAATTTCAGACCCGATCTGATGGTTGTAATAAGTTTATTATTATCCCAGGGCTTTAACAGGAAATCCAATGCCCCTTTCTTGATACATTCTACGGCCAGGTCTATATTACCGTATGCTGTAATCAAAATGACCACCATTTCAGGATCTTTCTCAAGTATCTTTTCAAGCCATAAAATCCCTTCCTCCCCACTGCTGCTTCCCTTTTCAAAATTCATATCCAATAATACAACGTCAATATTTTCAATCTGCATCACACCCGGTATCTGTTCCGGATCATCAACGCTGATTACTCTTTCAAACTCCGGTTCAAGCAACTGGTTAAGAGCCGTCAGTACATTGATATTATCATCAACAATAAGTATCTTTCCCTGTTTCATGTATAATTATACTACATTAATGAAATAAATATAAAAATAAATTATATATTGTACAATATTTATACACTTATTAACACATCCGAATCATTATTCACTATATAACATTCTGTTTATCTGTATATTATAAAACATGGCATATAATTTGGTTATCTTGAATAAAAATATGACATGAAAGTTACACTGAGAATTCTATTCAAGAACAGGCATTTTGCTGCAATAAATCTTTACGGACTGGTTATCGGCATAACCAGTTTCATAGTCATAATAAGCTGGGTCAGGCATGAGCTGTCATTTGATTCTTTCCATAGCAAGAAAGACAGGATATACCAGTTGATTATTAAGCACCCCAGCGGGATACTCGATCCCAACACCCCGTATGCTGTAGCTCCATCGCTGGCCAGCAATCATCCTGAGATTGAGTCATACACCCATGTTATCAGGCTGAGTATCATGTCTAATAATTCATTTAATTTTTTTCCTGATTCGATTAACCAGGTCAAGGCATATGAACCGGAAGTAGTAAGGGTAAGTAAGGATTTCTTTGACATCTTTGATTTCAAACCGGTTTACAGCGGTGATGAAGAATTACTTGGAAAACCTGAATCGGTGGTTATAAGTTCAAGAATCGCACAAATCTATTTCAGGGATAGAAATCCTGTAGGGCATACAATTTTAATGAATAACAATCAACTCTTAAAGATTACGGGGGTAGTGGAGGTGCCTGAAAATTCTTTCTTTAACTTTGATTTCTTCCTGTTGAACTCGGACAACCTTTCATCCAACTGGAACTGGAGAGATCCCTCTTATATATTGCTTCATCCAGGTGTTGACATTGAGAACTTCAAGGAAAAGATCATTTCATTTGTTGATGATAATAATCCTTATCTTCTTGAAGAATCCTTCAATCTTGAAATTATACCCATCAAAAAGGCACATCTTACATTCACCGGCACACGGAAAGTATATATTTTTTCATGCATTGCCGTTCTGCTGCTAATACTGGCAGCCCTTAATTATATGAACCTTGCATCCGCCAACTATGCAAACAGGATACGTGAAGCAGGCATTCGCAAGGTACTGGGGGCAGGCAACAAGAGTCTCAGGCAGATCATTTTTGCAGAAACCTATATTCTTGCTTTTACAGCCACTATCATCTCACTTTTCTTATCCGAGATAATACTCCTCATGTCAGAACAGTTTATTGGTCACAGGCTGGAGGTAGGATACCTCAACAACCCTTTAATCCTGTTGATCGTCTTTGTCGCTGTTTTTATCACTTTGACAGTAGCTTCTGCATATCCAATTTCTCTGTTTATCAGTGGCAATACAATCAATTCAGATAAAAGAATATACGGAACAGGCCGGAAAGGACAAATATTTATCCTGTTAACCGTAATCCTTCAGTTCACACTGACAATCACCCTGCTTATATCTGCTTTTGTGATAAAAAACCAGGTTAACTATGCTATAAACAAAGAACTCGGATTTTCTGTCGAGAATATTATAAGCGTCCCCATGAACCCGGGCATTGGTAGAAATTTTGATGTATTCCTGGACAGAATGGAATCCCATCCCGGCATTGAAAAGGTAAGCCTGGGGCAGTCAATCCCTTACGATGAAGATTCTAAAACCAACATTGAATGGATCAATAACTCGACGGAGCGCAAAGAGTCATTCCGGTATTCCGTTTGCCTCAGGGATTACCCTGAGCTATTTGCCATGAAACCCATCCAGGGCAGGATCTTTTCAGATGACATAGAAACTGACCTTGGCAAATACCTCGTCAACGAATCAGCCGCCAGACTGCTTGGTTTCGAAAATCCTGTTGGTGAGTATATTACAATGTGGGGTTACAGGGGTGAGATTATCGGGGTTGTTGAAGATTTTCACCATGTATCACTTCACAGGGAGATAATGCCCCATATCTTCAATGTTAATCCGGCAAACTACAATGCCCTAAAATTCATTTTTATAAAGATGACAGGAAGAGAAATACCTGAAACAATTTCGTTTATCGAATCGGTTTGTGACGAACTTGCAGGTGACTTTCCATTCACTTACTCATCACTGGAAAATGACATTGAGAAATTATATCTCGACGACATTAACCTGGTCAGGATTATCGGAATATTTGTATTTCTTACCGTTCTCTTATCCGTACTGAGCATTTACGGACTTGCCTGCCACTCAGTTGAAAAGAAAACGAAGGAGATAACAATAAGGAAAGTATTTGGCGCAAGCCTGAAAAATAATCTTACGCTTACCTATAAAAAGCTTATAGCCCAGATAGGATTTAGTTTGCTGATTGCAATACCGTTATCTGTTATCCTTATGAACAGCTGGCTGAGTAATTTTGCCTACAGTATTAAACCAAAACCTGTCCATTTCATAATATCACTCCTTATTGCACTTTTGGTTGCAGTTGTAACAACAACCCTGGCCATGTGGAATACAATAAATAAGAACCCGGTCGAAAATCTCAAGCAAAATTAGAAGTTGCAATTAAAGAGCTATATAGAGTACAGCCTGGCTTGATTTTATTTAGCAGAAACTTTAACTTTATTCAGAATAATAATCCTGACATATGCCGGGCAGACCCAAAAATGTATTTGATTTATGGGAGGAATTGAAAAGGCGGCGCGTAGTAAGAGTAGTCCTCATATACCTGGCTGCAGCGTACGCAATACTTGAATCCTCGGATATCATTCTGCCAAGACTGGGAATGGCTGACTGAACAGCCAACCTGGTAATGGTGGTCCTATTTATTGGTCTGGTGGAAAAAACGGAAAAATTGACCTCTTTCCGCCGATTTCGATTGATCACCCCAATGACGGATTAAATTGACCACTGCGCCAAAGGGAACTGACCACCTTGAGCCGGCGAAAATTGACCACCCCTAATTTAAGACTTTTCTTGTGCTGATTAAAGCATAAATGATTAAAGTACCCGGGTTAACTTTTATTAATCATTTATGCCAAATCATTTAACGCACATGAAAAAAGTAAGATTGATTATCAGGTTGTACACCGAGGGTGTAAGCAAGAATACCATCAGTGAAAAAAGCGGCTGCAGCCATAATACAGTAAAGAAGTATATCCGGCAGTACATTGCACTTGAGATGCCATTTGAAGAGCTGGATTTTAACAAAGGTTAAAACCTCACCCACTTATGGTTAAAAAACGGCACCATCTAATTATTGCCATCTTTAGGGGTTTGAAAATAAATATCCATGCCCCGTACATTTACCTGTCAAAATTGTGGAAAGGTATTTCCATGTAATCACCGAATAAAAAAGCAACAGAAGTATTGTTCATCGCCCAAATATCAGCAAGTTAGGAGGAGTTTAAGAAAGAAGAAACGTTATCATAACGATCCTCCTTATCGAAAGAAGCACCTGATTGCTCAAAAGGCGTGGCGAGATGCTTATCCCGCACATGAATATCAGAAACAGTACCGTTCTGATCATCCTGAGTATGTGGTACGCAATCGGGAAAAGCAAAAGGAACGCAACAAAAAGCGTCAAAAAGATACTGGATCTATGATTGTAAATGGGACCTCGTTATCTCCCCAGACCAATGGCAATGGTGCTTATGGGTTAATCACGATAAAAAAGGGAAAGATTGTAAATGGGACCTCGTTTATAGCTCAATTGCAGCTACTGTCGGTCAGAGAAGCAGTTTTCCGACAAATTGGTTCTTAATTGTAAATGGGACCACGATTGCAGGTGAGGGATGGTCCTTTTAAATTTACCGGCAGAAAAAAAACCACCCCTTGCACAACCAGATCAAAGAGATACAAATTGATGCGGTTGCCGCGCGGCAATCAGGTGGCTGTTGCCCAGGTGATTCGTACGATCTCCCGTGAGCTTGTTGTATCACGAAAACGTATCCGCAGGGTACTGGTATCAAAAAGGGTTTTACGCGATACCACCCCCCAGGAGCAGATCGGACCAAAAAAACGAAGGCCAAGCAAGCTGTACCCTTACAAGAAGTACATCAGTGAACTATTGGAAAAATACCCGGATATCACCGCGCAGCGGATCTTCGAGTTGATCTGTGAGAAGGGTTTTGACGGGGAGATAACGATCCTGCGTTACTATCTCAAACAGGTTCGGCAGGTGGGGTCAAAAACGCCCCTGACGATGGTGGAAACGGACCCGGGCCAGCGGGCCAATCATAACTGGAGCGATTACAATATAACCTTTACGTTGACCGGGGAAACCCGGCGGGTCACTTTTTTTAGTTACATCTTGTCTTATTCACGGCGGCAGTACATGTCCCTGGTGGATGACAAGACCCAGGGGACCCTTTTTCAGGAGCTGATCTCTGCCTTTATTTACCTGGATGGTGTACCCCTTGAGATTAAGAGCGACAACCAGAAGGCCTGCGTGGATCACTGGGAGATGGGGAAAGCAGTCTTTAACCGTAAGTCCCTTGAGTTCGCCACCCATTACCGGTTCCGCCCCCTTACCATTACCCCGGGAAAGCCCACTGAGAACCTGAAGGCAGAGCGGCCGTTTTATTACTTCGAGCGAAGTTTTTTAAAGGGGCGCCAGTTCAGGGACCGGGAAGATCTTCGCAGGCAACTTGGCCGGTGGCTCAGTGAGATCAATGATCAGCGCATCCATGGCACCACCCGCAGAAGGCCCATTGAGATATACCAGGATGAACTTCCTTTTCTTCAGCGACTTCCGGTGCATCATTTTGACACATCACAGATTGTTCACCTTACAGTAAACCAGGAGTCCTGCGTACAATGGAAAGGTTACCATTACGTGGTTCCACAGCAGTACATGCATGAGGTCTGCGTGGTACGGATCACTGAAGAGCACCTGGAGGTTTACTCACCCGGAGGAGGAAAAATAGCTGCCCACCCTTTGGCTGAAGCAGGCCGTAAAGAACGTTATGTGGGGAAGCCAAATAAAACAGTTCAAAAAAGCAGTGTACCCATAGCAGATGTGATCCGGCGTCTGGAGGACTTTTCCCCGGAGATGGAAGGATATATCCAGCAGGTAAAACGGCATAAGCTCTCCTCGTGCTGACAATCGTTGGTGCCTTTTTTGTTGCCCCAAAAACAGTGTCCGTTTTAGGCAGGAATCACTGTCCGGAAACAGCAAGAATCAGTATACGGATAGGTCAAGAATATACAAGCCATGTTTTAAATCGAAAAATGAAACTGAGAATCTTCAAGGGTTTATCTGGAAAACAGGAGCTCTGAAA
>Ga0190359_1000268_pt1 | contig 35952 bp, 36 predicted proteins | sample 48721823_MG_FD_161269 | JGI IMG/M metagenome (GOLD analysis project Ga0190359, IMG submission 161269) | Hydrothermal vent microbial mat bacterial communities from Southern Trench, Guaymas Basin, Mexico - 4872-18-2-3_MG | ecosystem: Environmental > Aquatic > Marine > Hydrothermal vents >... | reverse complement strand
ATCTACCCCCCATGATTCATATCCATGAACAATGGTCTCTGTATCGCAGTTTGTTCTGAATCTGTGGCCAAGATCTTCGAGCACTCTTCTTATCTGTCGGTAGTTATATATCTCACCATTGAATACTATTGTTATAGACCCATCCTCATTTGACATTGGCTGGTGCCCGGTGAGTATATCTATTATTGAAAGTCGTCTCATCCCAAGCCCTGCCGATCCGATCACAACCTCGCCACCATCATCAGGTCCCCTGTGGAAAAGGGTGTCAGCCATTCTACTGAGCAGTTGCCGATCAGGCCCCCTTTTATTGTCCCTGTATACTATTCCGCATATTCCACACATATCTTCTCCATTGCTCTATTGAGTGCTTTTTTCAATTTTTCAACATAAACCGAATAGCTGTATTTTTCTTCTGCAACCCTCTTAGCATTTCTTCCGACTCTTGCCGCGACCCTTTTGTTTTTGAGCAGAAGAAGAATACCCTTACCAAAACTCTCTGGCGATGGTTCAGTAAGAAGTGCAGAATCTTGATTCAGTACCTGTGTATGTGTAATGAGGTCTGTGGCAACGATTGGAACTCCTGACCGCATATAGGAATAGATCTTTAGAGGCGTGTTAGTACCAGACATCCTCGGCGAGAGCAGTATGTCGGCACACCTCACATAGCTATTTACCTCTTCAGGTAAAACCTGACCTGTAAAGATGAAGTGATCCTCTACTCCCTTCTCAACGGCAATCTTTTTATAATGTTCTATCTGTTCGGGCCTGCCCCCAACCAAAACAAATACCACAGAATTAAATTCTGATAAAACACCAACGCTGCTTTCCAGCAGCAGATCAAGACCCTGATAGGGTTCAAATGTTCCTGTGTAGAGGGCCACCCTTCTCCCTTGAAGTCTTAGTGATTCTCTTATCTCGTCCGATCTATCGATCTGTTTGAATATCATACCGTAATCAATGACATTTTCTATCATTACACTCTTTCCACCGAAACCAAGTCTTGTAACATAATTAAAAAGTTCGGGACATATTGTGATAACACATGAAGAATTTTTAATCACCCACATCTCTATCATGTTAAAAATAGATACTACTATCTTCAAATTGGCAAATTGAAAATTCTTAAACTGCTGGGGCAGGCTTGAATGCATGTCATATATGTGCGGTATCTTAAAAATCTTTGAGAAGAGAGTACCCCAGAAGCAGGCCTCTTCATGAGTATGTATCAAATCATAATCCTTTTTTAAAAGCATGATAAATGTTTTAACAAGTAGAAGAAGATCCAGAGGGATCTTTTCAAACGAGGGTCCTATCCTCACCTTCTTGATCCAGAATATTGGGGGGATACGCAATATACGAACGCCCTTTATCGAAACGTCCATGCCCATTGGATAAGTTACCAGATCGATTCTATGCCCAACATCAGAAAGCGCCTTTAAGCGTCCGACAACACTTAAAGGCGTTCCCCTAGGCTCAAATATCGGTTCTGGTGCGACCATTAATATATTCATAAGCTCTCTAAACTACGCTGCACCATATCCTGTTATTACAACAAATATTGTCTTTATCAAAATCTTTATGTCAAGCCATAAAGAAAAATTGTCGATGTACTGCAAATCCATTTCCATCCATTTTTCAAAATCGATTCTGTTTCTTCCACTTACTTGCCATATACATGTAAGGCCTGGCTTCATGCTCAGTCTTCTCCTCTGCCATGTTTCATACATGTCTACCTCGACAGGTATCGGGGGCCTTGGACCCACTAAACTCATGTCACCTTTCAGTACATTCCACAACTGCGGCAGCTCATCGATGCTAAACCTTCGCATGAAACGGCCAAAACTTGTCACCCTCGGATCTCTTTTCATCTTGAACACAGGTCCATTCATCTCATTCTGGCGTTCAAGTTCCCTTTTTCGCATCTCTGCCCCCATATGCATCGAACGAAATTTGTAGAGAGTAAACTTTCGTCCATTCATGCCGCATCTGGTCTGCCGAAAGAAGATTGTACCCTTTGAAGTGAGCTTTATGCCAGCAATGGCAATCAGGAATATTGGAGAGAGAAGAATCAAAAGAACAAATGAAATAACTATGTCCAGAAGCCTCTTGATAAATAACTGCCACTCCTTTGCAGTAGATGTTTGAAATATGATCAGCGGTATGTCTGCAAAATTTGACTGACGAAGCTGACCGAGTCTTGGCTTATAAAGATCAACGGTAACTGCTGCAACTACTCCCTCCATCTCACAGCTGTGTATTGCCTCCTCAATGCGATTCAACCACATTCTTGGAACAACAAAAATGACCCTGTCTATTACATTTTCCCTGAGAATTCTGGGAATATCCCTTATGCGGCCAATGACCTCATACTCAAAAATCTTCTTACCAAGCAGTTTTGGATCATCGTCTACAAGTCCAACGATTTTAAGACCCCAGTTAGAATGATCCTTTACAACCTCTATGAACTCCTGAGCACGTTTGCCCGTACCCACAATCAGAATATTGACCAGGTTGTGGCCCTGGCGAAATGAATAATCGAGACCCAATATCCATACCGCCTTATCAAAAGAGAGGCCGAGGAAGGCTGTAAAGGCAAAGACAGCCACATATAACCTGCTGGTCAATGTCATCTTAAGCAAAAACACACCGCTTCCAAGAAACAGCACAGAAACTATTCCTGTCCGAAATACTCTCCAGAGTATCTCAATGTATTTCTTTGTCCTGAAGTCCTGATATATACCATCCAGAGACATGAGCTTAATCCAAACCGGGATGGTAATCAAAACAAGCCACAGATGATTCTGCAGAAAAAAGATAGCGCCTTCAAGACTGGAGGAAGGCGCAAAAGCAAGAGGTCCTAAATCAAGATATTCTCTGATACTTATAGTGATGAAATATGCTGCAATAAATGATACGGCTATCACAAATGCATCAGTAATTTTCATCAATCGGATTATTAATCTCTCTTTCTCCCTTACCATCTCTAATCCATCTTATTTTCATACCATGTTACAAATCTCGAGATCCCTTCTTCTATTGAAACAGAGGGCGAATATCCCAGCTCCTGTTTTGCCCTTGTTATATCTGCATAAGTCATTCGTACATCGCCTGGCTGCTCTGGAAGTCTGCGGATTCTGGCCTCCTTACCTATCCGCTTCTCAAGAATTCTGATCAGCTCCATCAGTTCTGTTGTTCTTGACTCTCCCAGATTATAAATGCGAAAACCCTCACACTTTTCTATTGCCTTTTCAATACCATCTATAATATCCGTTATAAATGTATAATCTCTCTTGCTTGTTCCATCTCCAAATAGAGAGATCTCTTCTTCCTCGAATATGTGTTTTGTAAATTTATGAATAGCCATGTCTGGCCGCTGCCTTGGACCATAAACAGTAAAAAATCTCAAACAGAAAATAGAAATATCGTAAAGATGGTGATAGGTAAAAGCCAGCAGTTCACACCCCTTCTTGGTAGCTGCATATGGTGAAATTGGAAAATCAACAGGATCTTCCTCTGAGAACGGCACCTTTTTGTTGTTTCCGTATACAGAAGAAGATGAGGCAAGGATAAATTTTTTTATTCCGAAAAGTCTGCTGAGTTCTAATAGATTTAATGTACCACCTAAATTTACTCTTTGATACAAAAGCGGATTCTTTATGGATGGCCTTACACCGGCTCTGGCAGCCAGATGAATTACAGCATCAAATGAATTTTTTCTGAAAATCTCATTTAGAAAATCATAATCACAAATATCACCTTTGAACAATCTGAAACTGCTATTTTTCTCTATTCTGTGAATATTTTGTTTTTTGATTTCTGGGTCATAATAATCATTAAAATCATCTATGCAATATACCTCATCCCCCCTCTTCAGTAATGTTTCAGATAAATGCGACCCAATGAATCCTGCCCCCCCTGTTACTAAAAATCGCATACCCCTATTCCTTAGTAATGATAATAACTATAGCCTTCATGGGCTATTTCTACACCTGCTCCGTTGAGAATCACTCCAAGAATATTGGCCCGAACGCTCCTGAATAGTTCCAGCTTCTGCTTGATTTCATCCCTGCTTGTCCTGCCGGCCCTGACAAGAAATGCAACACCGTCTACAAGAGTACTGAGAATCACAACATCGGTTGCCGCTGCCATCGGTGGGGTGTCAAATATGATTATCTCAAACTCCCTTTTAATCTCTTCAATGAACTGCTTCATTCTATCTGATCCAAGAAGCTCTGAAGGGTTGGGCACAAGTGTTCCGCATGTTATCAATTTAAGATTCGGTATATAGGTCTCTCTTATCACATCATCCATCGAAGCCATGCCCATTAAATGATTGGTTAGACCCGGCTTCTTTGGACAGTTGAATGTATTGTGTAGAACTCCCCGTCGAAGATCTGTATCAACAAGTAGTGTCCTTGATTTTTGCTGCGCCATTGTTATTGAAAGATTGGCAGCAGTAAATGATTTGCCCTCCTCTGGAAGCACGCTGCCAATAGCCAGTGTGCTTATCTCACCTATGCCCTTTGAAAACAGGATGCTAGTACGAAGATATCGATATGCCTCGCCAACAGGGGTCGGAGAATAATCGTGAGTAACAATCTGCGAACTTATGCTCTTTGCCTTCTCTGAATCCTGAATCTCATATTTATCGAACCTTACCTTTGGTATTATTCCCAAGATTGGCAGCCGCACATGACGCTTGATGTCCTGTTGAGTCTTTATGCTCTTGTCCATCTCCTCGATGACAATTACGATGCCTACACCAAGAACAAGACCTAAAAATATCCCGATGATCATCTTCTTACGTGTGTCTTTTGTGACAGGCTTATCTGGTGGAATTGCAGGATCAATTATCTTTGCACTCTCAGGCGTGGTCACCTCTGAAACCTCTGCCTCCTTAACCATTTTCAGAAGAGTCTTATAGATTTCTTCGTTAGCCTGTCTTTCTCTGTTTAATTCAATCTGCCGAATCTCCTCATCTGGAAGAACACTTAACTTTGCTTCCAGGTCTTTCTTCTGCTTTATCATGTCCTCAATTTGTCTGTCCAGTGCCTTTATTTTATCATTTGCCTTCTGATATATCTTGTTTTCAATCTCATGTATAGTTTCGATAAGCTCGCTTACCTTTGGATTTTTTTCAGGCAAATTTTCATATTTAGTATCTTTTTCTCTTTTTGTGTCCATGAGCTGAGCCCTGAGTATGGCCATTTCATCATCATTCTCAAATATTGTCATTCTTGTAATCTGCTGATATATGTATGGAAGATAGTCATCATTCTTTACATCGAAGTCTTCTGAGGTAATGTCGAGTTGGTTTAGAAGCATGTTCAGTTCATTCTTGCTCAGTGTAAGCTGTCTGATCTGTCTGTCTATTAAATCTAATCGATTCACTACATCCTGGGTCTCCTGGTTCAATCCCTTTATATGTTTGTTTCTGAATGCTCTCAGGTTTGCATCGGATCTATTTAACTTCTTTTTTGCCTCCTCGAGTTGATTCTTGAGGAAGTTTAGCCTCATTCTTTTGCTCTCTCTTGTCATTTGCCTGGTCTTTTCGATAAATATGCTTGCAAGCATGTTTGCAGTCTGACTGGCAAGCTTTGGATTCCTGTCTCTCAGTGTTATCTTGATAAGAGTTCCAGTATTGTTTGCCCTTATGTCTTCCCTGGCAATCAAAGATTTCACAGTACTGATGAAATCTCTTACTAAAAATTTAACCTCAGAAGATCTCTTGACGATCTCTGGATTAAGCGAAAAAAACAGGTTATTATAAGATACTGTATCATCAATAAATTTCTTTACATTCACACTATCCAGAAGCTTGCTCCCATAATAGAATGCACACTGACCGGAAGGATAGAAACGTAAAGAATACCTTCCCGCAACCGGATTTTTTGTTGTTGAAAATAGCTTAAAAACATCATGGCTCATTAGAGTATCGCTCTGAATCGAAAGCACTAAACCCAGCTCTGCAGTGATCTCTTCTGCAAAACTTCTGCTTTTGAGTTCTCTTATCCTCCTGCCTATCAGATTATTTGGAACATCGCGTGCCACATTTTCAAAGCTAATCCATGTTTCTGCCTCATATACAGGCGGCTGCTTTTTAAGATGCCATATCCACGGAACCGCCACTGCTGCTGTAACGATTCCAATCAACCAGAAGCGCCGTATCAGAGCCCTGATATAGTTCATAAAGTCAATACCGCTATCTTCCTGCAGTTGCTCATGGTGAAAATCTTCTATAAATTTCTCCATATCCTCGTCTCCTTTTACCAGCCTCGTTTAAGTCGCAGATATAGTAATGCAAGGGAAGCAAAAAGATTTATTACCTGAATAACTATCATAAAATTTATACCGCCTCTTTGAGGTGCGATTATCTGATCTCCAGATTCTATTCCTATCTCCTCAAGAGATTCTCCCCTCTCAAAACCGTCCAGCAATTTCTTTATAACGACTTCTCCTCCCCTCTCCACCCACATTTTATTTAAGTCGCACCCTCTTGTAGGTCCGCCCGCTATCCTAACAAGCTCCCATAACGAACTTGCAGGATCGATATAATAGGAACCAGGACTGTTGAATGCTCCCTGCATGGTTACACGGATCAGGGGCCTCACATAAACATAGGGCCTCTCAAGATAGGCTTCATACTCCTTCTCTAACCTCTGGATCAACTCAAATGCTGTAAGTCCCTTTACCTTTATCTCGCCAATAAGAGGCAGTATTACAAATCCCTCGCTGTCAATAGGATAGTTGCGATTAAAATTGATGTTCCATTTGGTCTGCTGTGTGGTGGAAAGATCCCATATTGTAATTCGAACGGCATCGCCTGGTTGAAAAACAGTCAGCGATTCGGCGGTTTTAGGCCATCGATTTTGATATTTCTGCTGTGCAAGAGCGTCTTGTGGAAAGGATAGATTTAAGACTAAAAAAATAAGGATAAAACATTGAAAAACAACATTCCTTTCCGTTCTATTTCTTAATAACATACTCTCTCCATTCATGATGAGAATAATTAAATATCCAAATCATAATCGCAAATAGTATACCACCAAACATATAAAAAAACATCCGTTACACGGATGATCTAATAAAACTTCTCAGTCATTTTTATGTTTCCTCTAACGCGAACGATAATAACGATACCGTTTTTCTTTTGTGTCCAGTTCCAGTGTTTTTAAGATTGCCCTTAACTTAAAGAATCCCACTCTTACAAATCCATATCTTTCACTTCTAAGTTGTCTGCGTATCTTGCCAATCGAACTCAAAGGATTTTCAATTACAACTCTCTTAATTTTCTCAGTAAGTGGAAGATCCTTTAAAGAACCATCTTCACCAAAACTTAACTGGCTTGTTATTTCTTCTCTGTTTTGAGAAATGTTTGTAAGCCCCTCCCCTGCCGACCGTAGTAGCGGCCTCTTTGCAATACTCTCCTGCTCTATTCTTGTTATATCTATTCCTCGGATTATATCGAACTCATCGATAGCCTCCTCTATAGAGTCGTAATAATTGAGAACCTTGTTGAATTCGAGCATTTCAAATACTTCAAATACTTCTGGACTCATCTGAACAATCTTTAAATCTCCTCCCCGATCTCGAATATTTTTAATCTCTCCTACAAATACGCCCCATCCCGCACTGCTTACATATGTAACTCCACCAAGATCGGCAATTATTTGAAAAAAGTTCTGTTTTATCAGGTCCTGTATAGTCTTAGTAAGTTCATGGCATGTTGTGGTATCAACATATCCAATTATTGTCAATAGAGCAATATCCATACGAGCACCAACATAATTAAGTGCTATCTTTATTCCCTGCATCAACTTCCTCTATCATTTATGAGTCAGAAGTATTTTTACTTCCAGCACACGATTCATATAATTCAAGATACTCTTTTGCAACAATTTGCCAGGAAAAATCCTCCTGCATTGTATTCTTAACAAACCGGCTCCAGAATTTTTTGTCTCTATATGAATTCAGAGCCCTCCTCAGGGTTTCGAGCAGATTCTTTCCATTCATTTTCTCAAAGAGAAACTCAAAAGCATTCCCGCTATCCATATCCAATTTTCCAAAAATTCCATTCTCCTTATCGCCAATACCTATTAAAGGTATTGTGCCGTACTTCAAACCAATGAATGATCTAAGGCCGTCTTTCTCTGGAATTGCCGGTATGAGCAGAAAATCGGAACCAGCTATCACATTGTGCATCAGTTTATTATCGAGGGAGGGGCCTATTACCATCTTTTCGGGATTTGCCTTTTGTATATTCATAAGTTTTTGATATATCTTTTTATCACTTGCACCAAATATCATTAAATAGATATCCTCTTTGATAATTTCATCGAGGATACTTGTGACCAATTCAAATCCTTCCCTTCCCATCAAACTATCGATGATCGAAATCAGAGGAAAATCTTGATGTAGCTTCAGTCCGTTTTTTTCAAGTATATAGCGTTTGTTCTTCTCTTTTCCCTTGAGATCGTTGTTGTTGTAATGCTGAACTATAAACCTATCTTTCTCAGGACTCCATATATTGTAATCAATACCGTTCCTTATTGTATGAAAATTTAGTGGTGAAATGAATTTCTCGCCTATCTTTCTGTCAATCGTTGTTACTACATCTGCATTAACTATACCAGCCTTAAGAAAACTGCATTCACCCTTGTTGTTTAAAATCTTATCATTATACTCAAAATCACCGTTCAGTCCCATGTACGAGAGACATTCGGAGGGGAAACTACCCTGAAAGTTACTATCATAAACTGTAAAGACTGAGGAAATGTTGTTAAAAAAATCATCTTTATTGTATAAGTATCTTAAAAAAAATGGGATTAGACCCGTCTGCCAATCATGACAATGAACAATATCGGGCTGCCACTGCAAACGTATCAGTGTCTCCATTACACTCTTTGAAAACAAAATAAATCGCTTATCATTATCCTTGAAATATCCACCACGCCTTGCATCCTTATAGAGTCCATTTTTTGAAAAGAATGGTCTGTAGTTTACAAAATAGACCTGAACCTTCGAATTTGGAACAAATGCCGACTTAACATTTATCTTTACACTCTCCCGGCCAAGTGGAATCTCTATGTCCCTCAGTCTTATTACATCTCGAAGAATATATTTTCTTTCATTAATAACATGATACTGCGGCGACACAACCCTTACATCATTACCTAAATCTTTTAAAACCTTTGGAAGAATGCCTCCTATATCACCAACCAGTCCTGTGCGCACAAAAGGTGCAATCTCAGGGAATACCATTAAGACTTTTAAATTCTTCCTCATAATTTTTTCCGATCTATTAGTTTAGTGCAATCTCTATTTGATTTTATCAAGAAAACGCCTCGCAATATTGACATATTCACTGGTGGGATAATTATCTATCAATTTTTGAAATTCTACCCTTGCCTTGGCAGTATCATTGAGCCGCATATAACACAGTCCAAGCTTCAATTGTGCATCTGCATCTTTGTTTGATTGTCTAAACGAGAAAACCTTCTCGAATGCAACAATCGCCTCTTCATATTTACCCATTCCATAATAGGATTCTCCAATCCAGTATTGGCAATTATCTGAAAGGGGATTGGTAGAGCTTTCCATCAAAAGGGCTTCAAATTTCTGTATTGCTTCTCTGTACCGCCTTGCAAGATAGTCACGGCGAGCTTCCTGATAACGCTGTTCAAAAGGCAGTCTCTTCCAGCTCGCCACACTCTTTTCTTTTGATGTACTGCCGCTCTCTGCTTTCCGAAGTGCTTTCAGAGTACTGTCCTGTTCAGAAACCTTCTTTTTTAAATCTTCTGTCTTCTTTTCATATTCAGTGCTTCTGGTTGCTAACTCATGAACCGTACTGTCCAGTTGCGCTTTTTCCTGTCCGGCTGTAAGAGTGTCTACTGCTGTGGTTTTCTCCTCAACTCCAAGAAGTCGCAGCACATCGTCTTCAGGAATAGTATCACTGCTTTCTTTTTGCTCTACCTTTTCCTCTGCGATTCCGAGTAGTTCATCAATATCTGCCACCCCTTCTCCTGCAGGCCTCTCCTGTTGATAAGCAGGACCAGTTGCTGCACATCCTGCTATGAATATTAATCCAACAGCCAGAAGAAGCCAGGCACCCATTCCCAATACTCTTAATTGCTTCATGACCCCTCCTCCTCTTTTTCTCAATCTAAATCTGATATAATTTATTGAAAATAATGAAAAAAATCAAGATTTTTTAACACTACTACTTGCCCTTCCACTTAAAATTAAAAATATTGCAAGACCAGCTAAAAACATTAAGAATGAAATCAACTGATTTATTGTAAACCAAACTCCTATGAATGAAAACTTTACCGAGGGTTCATAGTATCTTACAAAGTCGACAAGAAAACGGAAGGTGCCATACATCATGAAAAATAGAGATAGAAAAAAACCATCAAAACGAACTCTTTTTTCAAGCACCAGAATCGTAACCAGAATTATCAGACCATAGAGTGACGAATACAGCTGTGTGGGATGAATAGCCACACCCTGAAGCGTAGAACCAGCAGGACTTGTGAGCGGAAAAACCATTGCCCATGGAAGATCACACTGTTTTCCAAAACAACATCCATTTAAAAAACATCCTATTCTAGTGATCGCTATACCAAGTGCAATTGCAGGTGCCATTACATCCCCGAGCTTAAGGATCGAAACTTTTCTGATCCGACAAAAGATTGTCACCGCAATTATTGAGAGCACAACTCCACCGAGCATTGTCAACCCTGCTATGCCGATCTCCCCAGAACTCTGAAAAGGATTAAAGGTGTCTATCCATCTTCCCTTGAACTCCTGAAGATGAGTCAAAACATAGAGCAACCTCGCACCTACTATTGAACTGATCACAACCATTATGGAGAGATCCATAATATCATTACGATTTATGCCCTTTCTCTCCCCCCTCTTAACAGACCAGAAAATTCCGATCAAAAAGGAAATGGCCAGAAGTAAGCCGTATGAATGAACCTCAAATCTTCCGATCTTAAACAGAATTGGATGCATCGATCTTATCCTCCATATTAATTAATATTAATATTTATATTTATTCCCAGATATATTTGCTGCCAATCCAACCAATATCATTGAGACCAGCAAAGAAGAACCACCATAACTTAAAAATGGAAGCGGAAGCCCTGTTATTGGTACAAGGCCTACAGTCATTCCTATGTTTATGAAAAACTGAAATGTCAGAACAGAAAATGAACCCACTGCTACAAGAGTGTAGAATCTGTTCCTTGCCTTTCTTGCTATATCAAGAATCTTGACAAAGAGCATAAAAAAAAGTCCAAAGAGTATGATCACTCCAACAAATCCCATCTCTTCTGCCAGAACAGTAAATATGAAATCTGTCTGCTGTTCTGGTAAAAATCTAAGCTGTGTCTGAGACCCATGAAGCAATCCCTTACCAATAATACCACCAGAACCTACAGCTACTTTAGATTGAATAAGTTGATATGCCACGCCGTGTGGGTCGGACTTCATTCCAAGAAAAATGAGTATTCTCTGCTGCTGGTACGGTTCGAGTCTCGACCACAGGGCCGGAGCAATCAACCCGATAATAAAATTAACACCAGTCAGACTCAGGATCAAAGCCAATCTTTGTTTCAAAAAGACCAGTGTTACAATTAATATGAACATAAAAACTATAAATGTCAACTGAGAAAATCCTGCGGCAAAAGCAAATACAGGTATCAACATAAATATAATAATTCTCATCTCAATTCCAGCCCACACACAGATCGTAAGCCATATAAAAATAAAAACAAAAGATGTTCCAACATCTGGTTCTTTTAATATTAAAAGAAGAGGTGGAGATGCAAGAAGAAGCGAACCAAGAAATCTTTTCCATCTCAATCGAATCTCGTCTCCATCTGCTATATATCTTGAAACAGCTAGTATTGTCGATATCTTAGCAAGCTCAGAGGGCTGAAAGCCAAAACCACCCAATCTTATCCAGCGATGCACATCTCCAGAACCAAGAAAAAGTACTGCAACAAGGAGAGCAAGCGAAATTCCATAAAGAATATATGAACTTCTATATAACACATTAATTGGAATATAGAGCACACCGATCAGGATCAAAAGGCCGAGTATGAACCACAAAATTTGCCTGCTGAACTCACTGTTCATGACAGATTGATTGCTGCCTGCCGCGGTACTATAGAGACAGCAGGAGCCAACCACTATTAGTGCAAACATTACCATGAGCAGAGACCAGTCAACAGGAGGAGCCTTTAACCGCAGAATCACTCGAGACCTCCTCTGAAAAAATAGTATTTAAAGATACCTCTTGCAATCGGGGCAGCCACAATTCCGCCGCTTCCACCATTTTCAACAACAACTACAACAACAAGTTCCGGCCTATCAAGCGGGGCAAAACCTATAAACCATGCATGTGGCTTTCCATAGGGATTTTGTGCAGTACCAGTCTTTCCACATATATCTAATCCATCTACACTTGCTGCGATTGCCGTACCATCGCCGCAGTTTACTGCTCGATACATCCCCTCTTTGATTATCCTGAAGCTCTCCCTATAAATTTTTTTAACATCTCTGGCCCGCTGTTCAGCCTCTTCCCATTTCCCTACATGGTCGTTAAATATAGATTTTACAACATGAATAGATTGAATCTCACCTTCTAACGCAATTATTGAAGCAAGATTTGCCATCTGAATGGGCGTTACCAGAAGGTCTCCCTGACCTACAGATAGATTTAAAACCATTCCCTCAGACAATCCCTCTTGACCATATTTTCTATTTAAATAACGCTTCTGGGGAAGAAGTCCTCTGTTTTCATCCGGTAAATCGATACCTGTAAGATCTCCAATGCAAAGCATTCTGCCGTATCTAATTATGTTATCGAGACCTATCATTAAACCAAGATTAAAAAAATAGATGTTGCAGGATACTCCTAATGCCTCTATCATATTCACACTACCATGACCATCAGACCTCCAGCAGTGAAACAAACGATCTCCAAACCAGAAGTATCCATTACAAAAAATTTCTCTCCTCTGATCTATTATCCCCTCCTCCAATGCTGCTGCGGCCAATATCAATTTGAAGACCGATCCAGGTGGAAGCTGGGCCTGGATAGCCCTGTTGATAAGGGGTTTATCAGGATCATTCTTTAATCTGGTCCACAAATCAACACTCAAACCCTTTACAAAAAGCTCTAAAGGGAAATCGGGCATGCTGACCATGGCAAGAATCTCACCATTTCGCGGATCGAGTACAACGGCAGCACCCTTAACATCTTTCATTAAATTCTCAACTCTCCTCTGAAACTCAACATCAATTGTAAGCATGATATTTTTCCCCGGAACCGGATCGACATCCCGCTTGCCGTTGAAATTACCCACAACCCTTCCCAGTACATCAATCTCTAAATATCTATATCCCTTTCGGCCTCTCAGCACATGATCATAGCTCTTCTCAACTCCACTCTTGCCTACTATATCACCCCTGTCTATATAAGGAGTACTAACTTTTTCTAAATCTCTCATGTCTGCCTCACCGGTATATCCTATCAGATGGGAAAGTGAAACTGGCGATGGATATACTCTCACAGGCTCAGCCTGATAGTATATTCCTGGAAGGTCGAGCTTATTCTCCTCGAGATTTGAAAGCGCTAAAAAGTTGATATCTCTTCTGATTCTCACAGGTGTAAAAAGACCGCCTCCTGCTCTTTCTATCCTTTCTTCAATCTCTTTTTTTGATATTCCTAAAAGGGATGATAATCTCTCCGGTGTTATTTTGGCTTCCCTGAATTCTCGGGGTATGACAAAGAGTGAATAGCTCGGACGATTCTCAACAACTACTCTTCCGTTTCTATCAAAAATAATTCCACGCGGTGGAATTACGGGTATTCTCCTTATTCTGTTGCGCTCAGACAATCTCTTATAAACAGAACTCTGCAGTATCTGAAGCTGAAATATTCGAACTATAAGCACAAAAAAAATGGCCATCATTGCCCATCTGAAAAATCTAACACGGCTGGTGTCAACCATTTCCATATCAGGCTAATCTCCCCTCTTCTTTTTCTTCCACAATTCTATCGACCCATACACTGCTACACCAACAACCATTGTATAAAATGAAGAGGGAATAAGATACCTCAAAACAAGTGAAAGATAACCACCTGCAGAGTGAAGAGATGTAAACACAGAATAAATCATTTGATGAATAAACACAGTGATAAAAAGCGTGAAAATCAATAATATGAAAGGAATACTCTTTTTGTTCCGCATTATATATCCTGCAAAGAAACATGCAATAGACTTTGATAGTGAATAGATACCCATGATTGTTGCCTGAACAAGATCCTGTATGATTCCACCGACAAATCCAGCAATAACTCCCTTATAACTTTCTCTTCTTACAGACCAATATACCAGATAAATCAAAATAATATCTGGGCCGACACCCAATATCTGAATAAGTGGTGCAAGAGTAAAATGTATTACAACAACTATCAGTAAAAACAGAAAAAATATCAGGCTTTCATACATCTGTTACTGTCTACCATTGTCAAATTTCTTTTTTACAACCAGCACCTCTTCGAGCCTTGAAAAGTCTACTGCTGTCTTTATCAGAATCTTTTTAAAAAGACCGCTGCTTTCATCTGAAACCTCGACAACCCTTCCAATCTCCACTCCACCTGGATATATCTGACTGTATCCAGAGGTTACGATACAGTCTCCAACCTCTACATCTGCCCCCACAGAAACTCCGTCCATAGAACATAGATTCCCATAAAGCCATCGAACTATACCCACGACTCTGCTACGCTTAATCCTTCCGCTTATACGAAAATTTGCATCTGTCATGATGTGGCCAATCGATGTGGTCGTATTTACCAAAATGATCTTACCCACAACCCCCTCAGGAGTAACAATCGCCATGTTTTTTCTACATCCATCCCTCAACCCAACATTGAGATGAATCGATCCTGGCAGGCCGCCAACTCCTGCTCCAATTACCTCTGCAGGAATTACATCATACTCAACCTCCTTTTTCAGTCCAAGAAGGTCTCTCAGTCTAATATTTTCCTGAACGACCTCCTCATATCGGCTGTAGTCGAGTAATAGTCTCCCCAATTGCCTCTTTAGGATCCTGTTTTCTCTCTTAGCCTCAAACAGAGCAGGAACATATGAGGCAGCCTCTTCCATGGATCCAACTATTAATGATGCACCACTCCTCATGTAGCCAATAAAAAGAGAATCATTCAAGGCCATCAGGATAAACGAAATGATAACAGCCGTTCCAAGTACAAGATAATCCCTGTATCTGTGCCAGAATCTCGAAATTCCATATTGCATGCCTGCCTCTATCTTCTGGTCCGAATGTTCAGGATCTTCTTATACTTTTCCAAATCCTCAAGCACGATTCCAACACCCTTCACAACTGCAGTCATTGGATCCTCCGCAAGATTCACTGGAACATTGGTCTCTATTCTAAGCCTTTCGTCAAGCCCTCTGAGCATTGCACCTCCCCCAGTCATTATTATTCCTCTTTCGAGTATATCCGGCGATAGTTCTGGAGGTGTCTTCTCAAGAGCAAGGAGCACTGCCTCTACTATGGCACGCACAGGTTCTTCTAAAGCCTCCTGGATTTCTCTGCTTGATACTTCAACGGTACGTGGAATTCCTGCTATCAGGTCCCGTCCCTGAACGCTTATTCTCTTATCTTCCTTAAAAGGTCTTGTAGAGCCCGATTCAATCTTGATCCTCTCGGCCATCATTTCACCAAGAAGAAGATTATGGTTCTTCTTGAAATATGTCACAATAGCCTCGTTCATTTCGTCACCAGCTATCCGTATGGATATCTTTGTTACTATACCAGACATGGCAACGACTGCAATCTCTGTGGTACCACCACCTATATCGACAACCATGCTTCCCACAGGTTCTTCAATAGGAAGCCCTACTCCAATTGCTGCTGCCATGGGCTCCTCTACAAGAAAGACATCCCTAGCGCCTGCCCGTTCCCCAGAATCCCTTACTGCTCGCCTCTCTACCTCTGTTATGCCAGATGGTATTGAGATAGTCATTAGAGGATGAAAAAATTGTTTTACCTGTACCTTTTTAATGAATCTCTTTATCATCATTTCTGCAAGATCAAAATCGGCAATTACACCATCCTTCATTGGACGAACAGTTATGATCTCCTCAGGTGTCTTTCCCCACATCTCTCTTGCCTCCTGCCCCACTGCCAGAATTGTGTTGTCTGCTCTTCGGACTGCAATCATCGAAGGCTCATTTAGTAAAATGCCCTTGCCCTTCACATGAATCAGTGTATTTGCAGTTCCTAAATCGATAGCAATATCATTGCTGAAAAAACTCCATATTGAAAATCCCATATTCACCTCTAATGTCGAAAATGTCTAAGACCCGTAAAAACCATTGCCATTCCCAATTCATTGCATGCACTGATAGAATCAGCGTCTCTCTTCGAACCACCAGGCTGAATTATATACTTAATTCCAAACTCAGATGCAAAGCGCACAGTATCATCAAATGGGAAAAAAGCATCCGATGCAAGTACCATCTTGCCGAATTGATTTCTACAATAATCATCGAATGTTTCGCCTGGATTAATCCGATCATACTCAATCTGAAGATTTTCCATGGCCTTGGTAACGGCTAACTTCCTGAGGGAATCGACCCTGTTTGGCTGGCCCGCCCCCATTCCTATTACCTGGTAATAACCAGGCCTGTATTCTCTTGCAAGTACAATTGCATTAGATTTTGTATGCTTGCACGCCTTATAAGCAAATTCGGCAAGTCCCTTTTTGCTTTCATCAAACTCTTTCTCTGTAACGGTTTCAAACCTTTCCATTAACTTAAGGTCTCTCTCCATCTCCAGCATACCGCCAGTTATCTTTCTATAAGTCTTGAGTTCTCTTGTCCCACTCTTTAATTGCGAAACCTTAATAAGGCGCAGCGATTTTGTTTTTGAAAGAAGATCTAATGCCTCTTCTGAATAATCGGGAGCAATTATTACCTCCACAAATTTCGATGGAACCTCCTGAGGAACAAGCCTGCCCTTTTCGATTATATATCCAAAGTGTTTCTCACTTTTCCCCTTTAGAAACTCGGCAAAACCCAGGTCTACTTTAGAGTTTACCGCAATTACCGAGCCAAATGCAGATACTGGATCACCTTCCCATGCCCTCTCCAAAGCCTCTCTTGGAGTTGCCCCAGTAGCATATCCGCATGGATTTGTATGTTTAATGACCGCCACTCCTATCTGACCCTCCAGCTCTTTTACGGCCTCCAGCGCGGCATCGCTGTCCACATAGTTGTTGTAAGACATCGATTTACCGTGTAGGAGTTCACCATTAGCAACAGAAGATTCCTGACACGAGCTGTCTATGTAAAAAGTTGCCCTTTGATGGCTGTTCTCTCCGTATCGCAGACCAGTCCCCCCGCTGAATCTGAGCCTCAGAACATCCTCATTTAAAAATTGAGCAGATAAATATCTCTCTATTGCAGAATCGTAATCAGCAGTACGCTGGAAAACTTTAACAGCGAGTCTTTCCCTCATCTTCAGGGAAATTTCTCCTGTTTCATTAATCTCGTGTACAATCTCATCGTAATCGGCTGGATCTATTACCACGGCAACATATCGATAGTTCTTTGCAGCACTTCTAAGCATTGTGGGACCGCCGATGTCTATATTTTCAATTGCCTCTTCTACCGATACCCCCTCACGTGCAACAGTATTTTCAAATGGATAAAGATTCACGACTACAAGATCTATCCACTCTATGCCGTGCTGTTTGGCCTGATGAACATGTTCAGGATTGTCTCTGACACCAAGAATACCGCCGTGAATCATTGGATGGAGTGTCTTAACACGTCCATCCATTATCTCCGGGAAACCAGTAACATCTCTAATGGGGATCACATTAATCCCATTCTCCTTTAGAACTTTTGCAGTACCTCCAGTGGAAATTATTTCAACCCCCTCCTCAGAAATCCTCCTCGCAAACTCCACTATACCGCTCTTATCTGAAACACTTATTATTGCTCGCCTAATTCTAGACACGATCTCCTCCTCTATATGTTATCTTCCTAAATTATGGTTATCATTCCCTGATCACAACCTTACCACCAACAAACTCGACCCTTCCCTCTGCAAAGAGTTGAATTGCCTGCGAATAGAGCTCATGTTCAACCCTTAAAACTCTGGCCGCAAGTGTCTCTGGGGTATCTCCTTCCTTAACAGCTACACACCTCTGAGCAACTATAGGCCCATGATCATATATCTCATCAACTATATGGACTGTTACGCCTGTGACCTTGCATCCCATATCGAGAACAGCCTGATGAACATGTTTCCCATACATTCCTCTTCCACCAAATGCAGGAAGAAGTGCAGGATGAATGTTCACGATTCTGTTTCTATACCGGCTGATCACCTCGGCTGGAACCTTTTTCATATATCCTGCAAGTGCAATAAAATCGACTCTGTGTGCCTCCAGCACAGAAAGGATTGCCTCTACAAAACAATCTCTAGTTTTAAAATCCTTTTTGGAAATTATAACAAAATCAATTCCATTCCTCTTTGCAATCCTCAACGCACCCGCCTCTTGATTGTTCGTAATTAACAGTTTAACATCTGCACTTAGGGACCCTCTCTTAATGTTCTTAACAATTGCCTCAAAGTTTGATCCCCTCCCGGATGCAAAAACTCCCAACCTGAGCCTCTTCAATTTAGTACCCCCTTTCATTCTACAGCCTCACTTAGAAGATCATATTCGGAACTTGCAGTTATCTTTACATTTACTATCCCGCCAATCTTTGCCTTCCCCTTTATCCATACTCTTTGATCCACCTCAGGAGCATCTCCCTGAGTTCTTCCAAAAAACAATTTCTCGTTCTCATCATATCCATCTACTATTACTGGAAGACTCTTAGACTCAAGAGATCTATTTATCTCGGCAGATATCTCCCTCTGGGTATTCATGATGATATGATAACGCTCTTCAGCAACATTTCTTGGAACCGCAGGCCTCATACGATAAGCTGCTGTTCCTTCCTCTGGAGAATAAATAAATGCCCCCATACGTTCAAAACGAATATGTTTGACAAAATCTACAAGTTCCTGAAACATCGTATCTGTTTCACCGGGAAAACCAACAATAAAGGTTGTCCTTATAACAATATTTGGAATCCTATTCCTGAGTTTAGATATTAGAAGCTCAATAGATTCTTTTCTGCTTTTTCTCCCCATTGATCTTAATATAGAATCAGAAATGTGTTGAAAGGGAATGTCCAGGTACTTACATATCTTATCTTCATGGGATATAAGATCAATGAGTCTATCGTTTACACTATCAGGAAATGCATACATTATTCGAATCCAGCGGAGATCGCTGATCGAAACAAGCCTCTCCAGCAGACAGATCAGATCGGTTCCGTTTCTTTGATCTGAGCCGTATGCCGTTGTATCCTGTGCTATTAGAATAAGCTCCTTTACACCTCTATCTACAAGGCTTTGTGCCTCATCTATTACACTATTAATTGAGCGACTTCTGTATGGTCCTTTAATCATTGGAATAGCACAAAAACTGCAGCCATGATTACAACCATCTGCAATTTTTAGATATGCAGTATGGGGTAAGGTCGAAAGTATGCTGCGGTTTAGCTTCTTTTCATTCCAGGAGTATGAAGGGCCTAATATAAAAGAGCCTATCTCATTAAAAGACTCAACACCAAAGTATGCATCGACTTCTGGTATTTCCTGCTCAAGCCTTTCCTTATATCGCTGTGAAAGACAGCCGCAAACAACTATCTGTCTATCTCTTCCATCCTTTTTAAGTTTGACTGCCTTAAGAATTGTATCTATTGATTCCTTTTTTGCTGCCTCTATAAATCCACATGTATTTATAATAATGGTATCTGCCTCTTTTTCATTGCCGACAAGAATCACTCCTCCCCTTACCAATTCACTTGCAATTACCTCTGAATCCACCTGATTTTTCGGACAGCCGAGTGTAATAATAGAGATTTTTTTGTTAGATTTGATCAAATTAAATCCCCCCAAGCCCCCCACTTTTTCAAAGGAGGGGACTTGGTGACCGTTTGATAATAGCAATAACCTCTCTCTTACTCCTTACTCCTTATTCCCTACTTCCAACTTTTAAGTTCGAAGTTCGAAGTTCGAACTTCGGACTTTCAACTTTCAACCCCCTCATCCCTTTCCCCAATATCCCCCTTTTTCAAAAGGGGGATTATAGTGGGACTTCCTGCCTGCACCCTGTACCCAATTCCACTACAATCCATAAATAAATTGCGTTCCACTATTCTAAGAAAAAAGCTTTCAATCAACTTATGTCCGGTTCAGAAACCATTTTTTGCATTGTTCTTTCTGCTTCCTCAACGAACTTTCTTGCTCTTTTGATTTGTGTCTCGGCTTCTTCTTTTGTAATCACTACAAAATCACCGTAATCAGCATCCTCCCTGATATCCTTAGCCTTTGGTAGAAACTTACTAATTTCTTTTGGGAAAAGCTCCATTCTAGTAATATATTGATTAAATAATGCAATTACACCAGAGTGTTTGCTGGAATCCATCTCCTTTAATGCTAGAAGAGCTCTTGCTGAAGTAAACATAGCATAATAACTTCTGTTAACCGAAAGTCCATAATGTTTCTGAGCAAGATTGTCTTCCGCTTCAGTTAGAATTTCTTTTGCCTTCTTTATTCTGTACATTGCTAATTTCAGCCTACCCATAAAGCAGAACTCCTTCTTTTTCTACTTGCTCGAAGAAAAACGAACCCAATCTTTTATTCTCTTTATACTCAAATAGGCTGTAAACTACGGGGGATATTGGAACATTATATTCAAAAAAATAATTTGCTGCTATATCACTTATCTTATCTCTAACATCCCCTTTTTCCTTAACCAGAATGAATAAATCTACATCGGAATCTTTTTCAAAATCACCTCTTACTTTAGAACCAAATAACCGAATGGCCACAATATAATCACCCAACTTGTCCTTCAGTTCCTTTACAAAAGAATTTATCACTTTTTCTTCTGTTTTACTCAGGTATTGTAATTTTTTTATCATTACTCCCTCCTTTTCCCTTACTCCCTACTTTTAACTCTTCACTTCCGCTTCCGTTCTCTCCAATATCCCCCTTTCCAAAAAGAGGATTATAAGGTGATTTCCTGCCTGCTCCCTGTACCCAATTTCACCAGCAATCTATAAATTAAATGGATATAAAAAGATTTCATAATCGATCGTGAATACTACTAACAACCCCTTCAATATTTTTAAGAACATCAATATTAGAAAACCTTAAAACTTTAAGACCCAAACTACGAAGATAAAGATCCCGAACTCTATCTTTCTTCATACCTTCTTCTAAATAATGCTGGCCCCGTCTATTTCAATAACTATCTTCCTGGCAGGACAGTAAAAATCAACAATTTAATTCCCTATGGGTTTCTGTCTGTAAAACTGAACTCCCTTAAGCTGCTTTCTTCTAATCTTCGAACAGAGAAGCTTCTCAGCCTCTGTCATATTTTTCCGCAATTCTCTGGATATGGTTTTTAATCTCTTGTTATAGAGTAACAATATCGAATCCCCCCAAGCCCCCCTTTTTCAAAGGGGAGCTTAGCGACCTTTCGATAATAGCAATAACCTCTTTCTTACTTCTTACTCCTTATTTCCTACTTCGAACTTTCAACCCCCTCATCCCTTTCCCCAATATCCCCATTTTTCAAAAGGGAGATTATAGTGGGACTTCCTGCCTGCACCCTATACCCTTCACAACCCCGCAATCAATAAAAAGATTACACCTCGGAAAGATCAACACTACCTCTTTTCTGTCAAACTTCATTCATAATTTATGATTCAAAACTCTGAATTCAAAATTGTCTATATCACCCTAACATTCCCTCAACAAAAGCCTCTGCATCAAATGGGACAATATCCTCCAATCCCTCACCCAACCCTACCCATTTTACTGGAATTCCCAGTTCCTGATAGATCGATACTACTATCCCGCCACGTGCAGTACCATCGAGCTTTGTGAGGACTATACCAGACACATCAACAGTCTCGGCAAACAATCTGGCTTGATTGAGACCATTCTGTCCTGTAGTAGCATCTATGACCAGAAGAACTTCATGAGGAGCAGTATCGCTCTTTTTCCTCAAGACCCTAAATATCTTCCCGAGCTCTTCCATTAAATTTACCTTTGTATGAAGTCTGCCCGCAGTGTCTATTATCAATATATCAACCCTACGTGCTATTGCTGCCTCTAAAGCATCAAATGCAACGGATGCAGGATCTGCTCCTGCACTCTGCCTGATTAGATCCGCACCAGCTCTCCTGCTCCATTCTTCTAGTTGTTCAGCAGAAGCTGCGCGAAATGTATCTGCACATGCAAGAAGTACCTTCTTATCTCTTTTCTTATACATATAAGCAAGTTTGCCAATTGTAGTGGTCTTTCCAGTACCATTAACCCCAACAATCAGGACTACATACGGCCTGTGTGTACTATTGAGCTGCTCCCACTCAGATCGCACTCTTTCAATAAGAGTCTCTTTTAAAATTTCTCTCACTCCCTCCTCTGTAAATTTTCTGCCCTGCCTCATTCTCTGTCTGATCTGTTCTATTATATCCAGCGTAGTTTTTACACCTATGTCGCTTTCGATGAGTATCCTTTCCAGCTCATCAAGCATATCATCACTTATTCTTTTTCTACCTGCAAATAGACCGGCAATTTTCCCCAACACCCCTCCTCTTGTCCTTGCCAGTCCCTTCTCCCATAGTCTATCAGTATTCATCACTTTCACAAACTCTTCTCTTTTTCTTTTTCAATTCTTTTTAAAAATTCTCTTAAATATATGATACTCGAATATACAGTCAACATTAGTGCCGCATAGAGTGCAATCCATGCAAGGGGTTGAACATTAAATATAAACAGTATTACTACAACGCCATTTGCAAAGGCAGAATTTTTTCCAGCCCTGTTGGACTCCATCACAATCTTCCTCTTTCTTATTACTAAGAGACCCCCAAGCAGTATTAATAGTTCACGCAAAAGAACCACTAAAAAATACCACAGGGGAAAATAGTAATCGGGACTTAATAGCAAGAAGACCAGAACTATCAATACATCAAGTTTATCAACAATTGGATCCAGAATGCGGCCAAAATCTGACTTCTGGTTAAACCGCCTTGCAATCCAACCATCAAGAAAATCGCTTGCAACACCTGCCAGCATCCATACAAAGGCCAGAAGTTTTTGGCCACTGCTTAGATTTATTATGATAGGAAACACCACGCCAAAGCGAAATAGAGTCAATAAATTTGGTAAAGTCCACACCTTCATCTTTTCTTTCACCAATTTCCTCATATGAATACCTTTGCCGCTTCTATCATTAATTTAGGATGTCTCAACAGTGCTACTTTGAATATGCGCAGTGCACTCCTCTTCTCGGGTGGTATCTGGAGAAGTGTATCTGCTATCTTGTTAAGATCACTGTCCGAAAATCTATCGATGACTCTTTTTATCTTATATGATATCTCATTATTCTTTCCTTCTGCCTTGTACCACTCCCTTTGATAAATCGAAAGCCTCTTTCGTGAAACATCACCCTCTTTTACTGCTTCTGCGGCCACTTTGCCTGCAATTCGGCCTGCTATCATAGCATTTACTATTCCTCCTCCAGACATCGGGTTTGCCTGATGTGCAGCGTCTCCAACGAGCATCAGCCCATCAGAAACAATCTCTTTCATTGTTGGGATGAGAGGAACTCCTCCAGTAATAATATTGAGGATCGAATATTTCTTATATTTTCGTCTAATAAATTCTTCAAGATACGAGATTGGTCTTTTTTTCTTGGGATATTTTCCAGACATGCCTAATCCAACATTAGCACTATTCTGACCCTTTGGGAATACCCATAAATAACCTTCTGGTGCTACATCCTTACCAAAATAAAACTCAACTACTTCAGGATCTACTTCAATACCAGTCAGCCTCATCTGAACACAGGAAGCCATGCATTCAACTGAAGTCCTGGTATTCAATCCTGCCCAACGCCCAACTCTCGACTCAACACCATCGGCTCCAATTACAACCGAACATTTAATCTTATATTCTTTCCCTAAATGGAGCACTCTTACACCATGTATAGATCTATCATCAATTAAAAGTCCACATACATAAGCTTTTGTAGCTATCTCTCCGCCGCATTCTGAGACCATAGATGCCAGATCTTTTTCAAAAAGCTCGCGATGAAGTATGAATCCAGAATCATCAGGATATGATACAACCTCTGTCCCATTCGGTGCAACCAGTTTTGCACCTCTTATACGCACGGCAATCCAGTGCTCCCTGAGATCGATAACACTTTTTATGCCATCCTCAGAAACTCCCTCTGCACAGCGTACTGGAATCCCAATTTCGCGATCCTTTTCTAAAACCAGAACAGATGCACCTCTCTCTGCTGCATGCTTTGCTGCCCACAATCCCCCCGGGCCCCCGCCAACAACTATTATGTCATATCGCTCTTTCATTACAAAATCTCCACAGCTCCTATTGGACAGACGTCTCTGCATTCACCGCATAGGATACATTTTTTGGTGTCTATAGCTATATCCGACTCTCTTAATTCAATTGCATCTTCGCTGCACACCGCAACACATGCACCACAAAAGTCACACCTGTTAATATCTATTATAACCTTGCTCATATTGTAAACCTCTTCAAGAAACTCTTAGACTTGGATATTCAAAATTAAAACGTTTTTTGTAGTACCATCTTGAAAAGAAAAAGATAAAAACGAGCAGAACCAGATAGTACGGTGCAACAACACAAATACTTAATGCTAATGCAGCTATTGACAATTTTGTACATAGCATAATTTTTGAAACTGAAGTGTCAAAAACACTCATTATAAAAAATGGAAAGGCTATCAGTGCAGGAATAAAGAGTATCCACTCTCGCATGAAAAACGATGTTACAACCACAGCCGCCTCAAATATAAGAGCCCATAAGGCTGTACTTTTAACCCCAAATCGAACAGGAAATGTTATCTTTCCAGCCTTTTTATCTCCTTTTATATCCGGCACCGTTGTATTGAGATAAACCGATACTCCTGCAAAAGTATATGGAAGCACCAAAAGAGGCAGTCCCTTCCCTCCTCCTGCACTCCAACCGATTAAATAGATCAACATGCCTCCTGTTCCATTGGTTATTAAGCCCATTATTGGCTTATTCTTCCACATAAAAGGGGAATAATTATAGAGTAGACCCGACAGAATGAAAAGCAGTATAAATAAAATTCCAATTATTGTACTCATCAAAAATCCCCAAACTATTGCAATCGATGCAAAGATAGCTGCCTCAAGATATGCAGACCTCTTGGAGACAATCCCATTAGCAACAAGAAATAATTTTCCATTTAACCGATCTGTCTCGACATCCTGAATCTGGTTTATAATAAATATGCTGCCCATTAAAATAGTAAGTTGAAATATTACTGCTAACGGTATGTTTAAAAATGAATTACTGCTGTTGGAAAAATGTGTGCCTCCAAACCACCCCGCAAGAAAAAAAGTCCATATTGGATAAAATAGTATCGGCCTGGTGAGAAAAAAATAATCAAGAATTTCAATTCCTCTTTTCAAACGATCTCCTGCACGATTTCTTCATTCTGAATCTTTGTCGACATATTCTTTATCGGCACAGGATAGTTGCCGTCAAAACAGGCTGTACAATAACCCTCTCCCTTTTTAGGAACAGCACTTCTGAGCCCATCGAGCGAGAGATACCCAAGGCTGTCCACCTGAAGATGCTCCCTGATTCTCTCAACAGACATCGAAGATGCTATCAACTCCTTCTTTGTCGGGAAATCCATTCCATAAAAACATGGATATCGAATCGGTGGAGAGCTGACTCTTATATGTACCTCCTCTGCACCAGCCTTTCTGATGAGTTGAGTCAGAATCTTTAATGTTGTGCCCCTCACTATAGAGTCCTCAACCACGACTACCTTCTTCCCTTTTAAAACTCCTCCAACTGTATTGAATTTTAGCTTAACATTAAAATGCCTTATTGTCTGCTGAGGTTGAATGAATGTGCGGCCGATATAGTGATTACGGATTAGTCCAAGTTCATAAGGAATCTTTGCAGTTTGTGCATAACCCAATGCAGCGGTATTGCTCGAGTCTGGAACAGAAATTACTATGTCTGCATCTGCAGGATGCTCCTCTGCCAGCCTCTTTCCCAATTTTCTTCTTGTCTTATCAACATACTCTCCAAAAATTCTACTGTCTGGACGGGAAAAGTAAATGAATTCAAAAATACAATGTGCCTTCTGGTTTGAGCTCTTAATTCTTTCAGATTCTATACCTCTCTTATCTATAACGATCAGCTCACCAGGCTCTATGTCCCGTATATAATGGGCACCGAGCAGATCCATTGCACACGTCTCTGAAACTACTACATATGACCCTTCACCCAATGCTCCAAGAGACAGAGGACGAAAACCATAGGGATCTCTTGCTGCAATAATCTGATCTCTTGTAAGGATGACAAGAGAATAAGCGCCCTTAACCTTCATCAACGCATCTTTTATTCGATCTACAATACTCTTCTTCTTTGATCGTGCAATAAGGTGAACAATGATTTCACTATCAGTTGCACTCTGAAAAATTGAACCCTCGCTCTGCAGCCTGTCTTTCAGCTCTCTCGAATTAACAAGATTACCATTGTGTCCCAATGCAAGAGGCCCTTCTTTTGAATTCACAAGTATTGGCTGTACATTATTTTCGCTGTCAGATCCTGTTGTTGAATATCTATTATGGCCTATTGCTATGTTTCCCTTTAATTTGCCGATTGTCTCTGCAGAAGAAAACACATCATTGACCAGTCCCCTTCCCAGATGAACATAGACCTTACTCCCGTCTGATGAAACTATACCGGCACCCTCCTGACCCCGATGCTGCAAAGCATAAAGACCCAGATATGCCATCTCAGATGCCTCTGGATGGCCCCATACACCTATTATACCACATGACTCTTTTATCTTCTCTGACTTCATTTTAATTCCGCCTTATTCTATGATTACTATTGGGTTAGAATATATCCATCCTCTCCTTTTTCTAAATATCTCGACCCTGTAGACACCAGCTTTGCCACTTTCAAAAACAAGCTCTCTGCCTCTTAGTTTTTTAATAATCTTTCCGTTCAAAAGAAGCGATATATCTCCGGAGAGAGGTGAATGGATTTTAAAGCGCAACCTTTTCTCCCTCCTTATCCTGCTTCCCATCTCATATGTTCCCCTTTCTCCCTCTGCTGAAAATCGAAATCCTCTTGCATCTCCACACCTATAATTTGAAACAAAACATCTTCCATCTCTCAATGCTCCAAACACCTCTGCCTCTGCCTCTCTAAATGAGAGTCTCTTCTCACCACTTACCAAATGATTCTTAATCAGCAAATGGGTGCGGATAGACTTAAATTGTACTTTATATGGATAAATTTCCCATGGGATGATCTTAAATATCTTAATACGATAGGCATGTACATCAATTCCTCCTATGCCCACAACACGTCTTTTACGGTTTAAATCGTCCCATCTTTCAAGTGTCTCCCATACTGGAAATTTTATTGACCGAAGCGGATGAATTATTCTCCATGCAATGTTTCTACGTGTTATTCCTTCCATCCATTCAGACATCTGATTCCATATCTCTATCCCATCAAATCCCTCTGCCTCCCATGCTGTCCATGGATATGGCGGGTATGCGTCAGAAAAATTCCGCTTCTCTGAAGGATGAGCAATAATTCCAAAACCTCCGGCTCTCTTTACACTCCTCACATAATCTGCCGCATTCTTGTTAGTATCTACTTCTCTGTCGATCTGAAATGCAAGATAATGATTTCTCTCATCACTGTCGTTTATCTCGCACCCTATTATTACAAGCACATTTCCATACCACCCCTCCAGACCATGACGCTTAGGTTCTAATGTGTTATGATCCGTAAACATCAGGAAATCGAGGTCTGTTGTGTTTGCAATAGCAGCAATCTCAGAAATTGAGAGCGAACCATCCGAATAATTAGAGTGAAGATGAACGGCCCCAACAATCTCACTATAATCTGTTTTTCTCTCCTCTACCACCATCCCAGTAATAGTGCTCCCAAACAAATTCCAATCAAATCTGCAATTATGTCTTTCCAGCTAAATGTACCACTATGTCTCTTTCTATCGACCGATTCCTTTGCAATGCCTAAGAAGAGGACCGTTCCTGCACCCATAAATATATTATCAGGACTTTTTTGTTCAAAACGATTCTTAATTATCCAACTCATTGCACCTGTCAAAATAAAACTTCCAATAAGATGCCTGGCCTTATCCCTCCCAAACCAGAAATCGGATTCCTGTTTTCTATTAAGAGTCAGAGATACCCTCAAATCCGAATGTTCATCTGTATCTGCTTCCACAACGACTGGAAACGCTGCAAATATTGTTAAAAAAGTTGCGATTATGAGTTTTCTCATCTAAAGTCCAAGATCTTTATCAATTTCTTGCATTGCGGTAAGAGCAAGTTCAATAAAATCGTGCAGCGAAATCCCAAACTCTTCACACGTTTTGATCTGATCTCTGTTAGCACCAGCCGCAAATCTTTTTTCTCTGAAACGCCTCTCAACAAAATCGGAATCCACATTTTTCAACTTCTTTGTTGGATGCATTAGAGCAGCAGCAACTATCAAGCCTGTTATTGGATCCACGGCATACAGGGCCTTGTCAAGCAAACTCTTACGTGGAAAGTGACCGGGATGACTCTTAATCGCATAAATAGCCTCTTCACAGATATCTTTATCTTCAAGCATTTCTGCACTCATCAATCCATGTCTCTGTGGATTATCGAATGTCTGATCATAATCCAGGTCGTGAAGAAGTCCTGTGAGCCCCCATAGGTCTTCATCCTGATCAAATCTTCTTGCAAGAGCACGCATAACAGCCTCTGTTGCAAGCATGTGCTTCCTTAGATTTTTATTTGAGACATTCTCTTCAATAAGCTTTAAAGCATCTTCTCTGTTCATTTCATGCTCCAATATAGTGTTTTAAAATTTCCAGCTAAAACAAAACATAACTCCTCTACCCTCTAAAACTCTACCCTCAAAAGATAGGTCCTCACTCACATCAAAGTCCGACAGATATGCATCTACAAATGCATCGAGTATGTTAAGAAGATAGACGGCGCCAAACCACCATAAATACAGACTCTTGTTATTGTAATAAAACTCCCGTTCATATTCGGTCTTACTTGCCACAAATTTCTGGTTAAAATAGATCGCATTTGCCATTAATCCTGCCTCCACACCAAACACAAATAGTGCCTTGAGTTTCTTGCCGTTGTACCACTGCCCCCATCCTGGCAGGAGAGCCGATCTTATCATTGCCGTTTTTGTTGATTTTACCTCATGATTGACCTTCTCGCTTGAAGAAACAACCCGGGTTGAATCTATATCCTGCCTCGCATAAAGAGGTAAGTTACATATTATCAGAAAAAACCATAAAAGGGGAATCAGCAATTCTTCCCCTTTGAATAATTTAAATGAACATTTCATCTTACTATGTTATGTAAGCAATACATTCAATCTCTACCATGGCCCCCTTGGGAAGCCGGCTAACCTCTACTGCTGATCTAGCAGGGGGATTTTCAGTAAAATATTTTTTATAGACCTCATTCATCTTTGTAAAATCATTCATGTCTTTTAAAAAAACAGTTGTTTTTACTACATGGGACATATCTGTACCTGCAGCCTCCAGTACCGACTTAAGATTCTCAAGTGCCTGTTTAGTCTGGACTTCTATATCACCTTCTGCCATCTTCCCTGTATTTGGATCTAATGGTATCTGGCCTGCAGTAAAGACTATTTTTGCAGCATCAATCACGACTCCCTGGCTGTATGGCCCCACCGCAGCAGGCGCTTTATCCGTCTTAATTATTCTCTTTGACATGCTACCTCCAATCTTCTTATTTGAAAAATGATTCAATCACTTTCATCATCGATATCCTCAAACCGAGCATCTTCCACTTCTGAATCCTTAAGGTCGAGAGGAGGAACCTTCTGCCTTCCCTCCACCTTTTGGCTGCTCTGATAATTAACAATCACTCCTCGAACTATCCTGTATACAATATAGAATAAAAGAACTGTAATGAAAAATCTAAGCATGAGTTCTATCTCGTCTATTTTCTCGGTATATAGTATTTCATTCCTGTCGGTGGATTTAACACCTGTTTAATCAAATCGTCCAGATCTTCCTCATTATCCACAAAATCGATCTCTGAAGTGTTTATTACTAAAAGCGGAGTCTGTCTGTAGTGAAAGAAAAAATCGTTATATGCTTCATTCAACCTTCTGATATAATCGATCGAGATGTTCCTTTCATATTCTTTATTTCTCTTTTTAATATTGGCAAAAAGTTTTTCTGCTGTGGACTGAAGATATATGACAAGATCTGGCTTGGGAATCTCCTTTTCCAGGAATCTGGTTACCTTTTCATATAAAATATAATCCCTCTCTTCCAAATTTATTTGTGCAAAAATCTTATCCTTTGCAAATATATAATCTGCAATTAGATATGGATAGAATAAATCCTTCTGCGGCAGACTCAACAGTTGACGATATCTGCTGATTAAAAAGAAAAGCTGTGTTTGAAATGCATACCTTTGAGGATTCCTGTAAAAGTCTTTTAAATAGGGATTGGATTCTGAATCTTCCAGAAGCAACATCCCCTCGAGTCTCTCTGCCATAAGCTTGGCAAGACTGGTCTTCCCTACTCCGATTACACCCTCAATTGCTATGTAATAAATACTCTTCAACAAAAATCCCTTAAATCATGCAGTGAAAATTTCTACTCTTCCACCATCCCTGCATTCCTTGAGAGCATTCTGAACCGATTTCCCATATCCTGGTATTATAAAATCTCGTGCTATCTCATTAAGTGGAACCAATATGAACCTGCGCTGCCTCAGGCATGGATGTGGAATCTTTAATTCATCATTATCTATCATATATCTATCATATATCAGAATATCAATATCGATCCTTCTTGGCCCCCATCTCTTCTCCTCTTTTTTCACACGACCAATATTTTTTTCTATTGCCTGACATTTTGTAAGCAGCTTCTCTGGTGTAAGTCTAGTGGCGACCTCGATCACCTGGTTTAGAAACGGCCTCTGAGACTTTCTTCCCCACGGCTCTGTTTCATAAATCGATGAGATTTTCAAAATCCTGTTCTCTTCTATGTCGTTAATATGGCCTAAAGCTTCTTTTAGATAGCTCTCCCTGTCTCCAACATTCGAACCAAGACTCAAAAAGGCTATCAAGATATTTTCACTCCGGAAGTTAACAGAATTGATCAATGTTTAGATAGTGAATATATCAAATATCCCTTAAATTGTCAACTAAAAACATCACAGCCTATTTACAGGGATTTTTCAAAAGATGAAGACGAACTCTTATTACCGATACATCTCTAAGAATCTCTCCATACTGATCGTTATAATCCTTAAATACTATTCTATTTTCACTCTTATTTATTATCTTAAGATAAGGATCAAGATTCTTTCCCAGATTAGTGAAGATAGTTCTGGCACTATTTTCATCATGATATTGTATATTTATCAAAGTCGTCCTGTGTGATTGTGAATCGATGTAATCGGCAGCAACTCCAAATACTCCACCACCTAGTCTTAATATGTTCCCTTCACCGAATGTATACACCGACTCTGTAGAATACTGACCAGCAATAATAATTTCTGTCCCCTTTACACGGCCTTTTTGTGGTAGCCTTCTTAACAGATCTACCTTCTTCCCCTCTGGTATTGTTAAAATTATTCTGTTTATTAAACTTATCACAACTCTCTTTATATCTTCTGATCCACTGGTGTTTGTGACAACAATAAAATATCTGTTCTTTACGGCAATGCACTGAAAAGGAGTTGCAGAATTGCGTGTTAAGATTTCCGGGTATGGGGTCTCTTCTCCCTTTTTAATAAGATATATTCCCAGAGCAGCTACCGTACTCTTCATTCGGTAGATTTCTAAAGTTATCTCCTCTGTGCCATTCCCATACAGCTGAACATTGAGCTCTTCAAATCCAAATTCATTGAAAAGTTCGGCGCCACCATCTATATAATTAAATAGATCATGCCCCTTATATATTCTGAGTCTTCCTACACGCCTCCAGCCAGGACTAAAATTATTCCCCGGAATGTCTACTGCTACGGAATCTGACTTGGTATGGACTGCAAATATTAATGAAGGTAAAATAAAGATGAGTCCGATAAATGAGAATAAGTATAGAATCTTCATATGGTTTTATTATTCCATCACTTCACACAATTATACGGTTTATTCGCTCCAGATGGCCAATACCGAGCCCTAACCTCTCCCCATAACGGAGATATTCAGCATATATCGGATGTTCATTAACTCTTATCTTCATCTCCTTCCTCTTTTTAACTATTAAATCGTGACAGAGTCTGTCGAGTGCAATAGGATCTGTAGCAAAGAATAATCTGTTAAAATTATATTGGAACTTTACATTTGCTGCTGGGCCACCTTCATACTGGCCAATAAGGCCATCTACAATATTTATCATTAATTTATCACGGATTACAGGAAACGCCATTACCTCAGTACAGACATCAAAGAACAGAGGACGATGGAGCCTGTTTGTATTGCAAATCGATCCATATCCGATATTTTTTGTAGCCATGGAGATACCATTTCCCGTATTTTTAAATACTGCAACATTAATAATCTTAGTTAACTTCTGCGTTAGAAGTTTTCCAAAATATGAATACTTGCCGTTAAATACATGCTGGTTGAGATACGGAAGATCTTTCGGCCCCTCTACATCTGCCCAGTAGTAAACATTCTTATCAAAATTGGACTCACTCACATGGTGACCATTTTTATCAAGCCATCTGCTGTTATCTATATCTCTATTATTTCTTGCTGCAGCGGCTGCATTCTCATCCATTGTTTGCAGGCCTTCAATCTTAATTCCCGGGTATCTTTCTGGTGTAAATCCAGCATCCTTCAGCATATAATCAAAACGATCCCATATTACAATGCTGCTCCTCTTGACCCCATTTCTTAAAAGCCAGTCGATTATACCACTAACTACCTCTGTATGTGTCGATATCAATCCTCCACCAACCGGATTAACCTTGATGCCTATTACATCACTTTTGCTAAAAAACATTTTAAAACTTCTATTTAGATCCTTACCTGTAAGATTTGTGATTCCCTTCTCTATCATCCTGTTAACAATATCGGGATCCGGCCTTCGCCCCTTTAAAACTCCAGAATCGTGTACCTCAACTACTTTGCCTGGAAATGGTCCAGGAATAGAATACCGCATGCGAGGTATCGATAAAACATCTTCTATATTGGTCTTTATCCTCTGCCTCTCCTTTTTCTCACCAGACCAGATCGGCGGTGTGCCAAGAATTATTCCAGCACCCACACCACATCCAATCTTTAAAAACTTTCGCCTGCAGAGTTCTGTCCCGTCCTTCCTAGAAACATATCCATCTATTCCCATTTCAACCTCCTTTCGCGAAAAGTTATTTTTCAGTCTAAATTAACAATTATTATTCTTTTTATAAAGCGATTTCTTTTATGGTAAAAATTTTCTTGACTAAAATATAATCTCTTGTTACCTTAAACGTAAATTTAACTTTGAGGTTTGAGTATTTCTATCCCATCTTAAAAATGGAGGAAAAAAGATGAAGAGACTTTCGATAGTACTCATTGTTTTGGCTCTTTTGAGTACAGCAGCTTTTGCAAAAGTCGGATTCCAGGGAAGACCGATTACCAATAACCTTATGATACCAACAGCAAATACTCTCAATGAAAGTGAAATATTAATAGGTATAGGACCGATCGGTTACGGAATTAGCGACAACATTCAGGTTGGTACGAATATTCTGCTCTTCCTGTTTCAGGATTACAACTTTAACATCAAGCTCAGTCTCATCAATTCTAAAAAGTTTGTCTTTGGTGCCGGTCTGCGTGTAGATTATTTTAATCTCTCCGCACTTACGGGAGATGAGGATAAAATGGGTTTTACATTTCTTTCGCCTTTTGCAGTCATAACCACAAGATTAAATAAAAAACTCGCATTTCATATAGGCGGTCAGTACAGCTATATTACTGGCGAGGGTGACATCGAAGATGCCAAAGTCACCTCTTCACTCTCTGGCACAAGAATATTTGCTGGCCTGGAACACAGCATGTCATATAAAACAAAATTTCTTATTGATGGAGGATATGATATCGAATTCGAAGGTCTCTTTGTCGGAAGCGGTTTACTGATGGGATGGGAAAAATTTAGGCTGAAATTCGGAGTAACATATTACAATCCTAAGGGAGCAAACTCTGGTTTTGCACTCCCCAACATAGGGCTGTGGTGGAGATTCAAGGCATAAATAAACTATGAGTTAAAAATGGCCGTTATTTATTTAACGGCCATTTTTTTAAACACATTTAAAACTTAAACCGGATAGGGCCTCTCAGAAGGCCCTTTATATTTCGCAAGTGCAAAGTCGATACGCCTCATCTGAGGTTGTGTTGTTATCTCCTCAAAATAATGAGCCGAAAGTCCGCAGATCCTTCCAAATATAAACAGTGCCTTGGCAATCCTTGGAGAAAGATCCATGTCTGCAATGATAGCTCCTATCACCCCATCTACATTTACCGGAAGATTAATGCCTCTTACCTGCCTTAACAATTCACTGGCCATCTTTGATATTGCCACACAATCACCAGCCACACCATTCTCCTCAGCAATCGTCCACAGTACGTCACGCCGTGGATCTTTTGTGTGAATCCTGTGTCCCATCCCTTCAATTCTTCTTCCACTTTTGATATATTCTGTCATGATCTTAATAGTTGCCTCTTTTAAAGATATCGCCTCTCTCTTTGATAAATCAACACACTCCCTGAAGAAGATTGCAGCCCTTTCCCCCGCACCTCCATGAACATCTGTAATTGCCCCAATTCCATGAGCAATTGCAACTTCATATGATGCCCTAACAGAAGCAGCAATTAGTGTGGCCTGAGCAGAAGGAGGAGTAACCCCGTGATCAATGGAAGCAACTATCATCGATTCGATCATTCTCGAATGTGACTTCTCTATTTGTCTATTCCCTAAAAAGGCTCGACATATAAGCAAGGAAAATCTATCTTTTAAACTGGATTTTTTAAATGTGGATTCATTACCGAAAATATTACCAATATATGCCGTAAACCGTCCAAGCATGAATATGGTTTTTTCAATATTTGCTTTTTCTCCCGATCTGGAAAACTCTGCTATCTCCCTATCATTAAGAATGTGTCTGACAATTGATTTTGAAATATCTTCATCTTTAATAAAATCAATAGAAGGCACGGGCCTGAGAGTAGCCTCTACAGCAACAGTGTTTAACTCTTCCAAAATATTTTTATCCGGCAGCTCTCCTCCCACAATCAAACAGGCAGCAGATATTAGATCGCCATATTCAATGATCTGCTCGATTTTATATCCACGCACAACAATACTGTTGGGCTCGATCTTTGTTATCATTGTGCCCCATGTTGGTTTTGGTGGAGGTGCCTCCCAGATCCTCCTCATTCTTTCATAATATCTTTTTGGATCAAAATATCTCTTTCCATTTAGCCTCTTTTGCACGACCTCGATAAGGTCGTACTGGCTATTTACCACAGATACACCCGCATCTTCAAGCGCCTTCTTTTTTGATATATATGTTCCCATCTCCTGCCCCGGAGCTATTATTGCACCAGCATGTCCCATTGTCTTGCCCTCTGGAGCATTTGCCCCTGAAATCAGTGCCACGATTGGTTTTGGATATTTTTCCGGGTTATTCTTAATATCCT